>Ga0111224_1001_pt1 | contig 77376 bp, 65 predicted proteins | sample DeeMarSWOR152_54_FD_80388 | JGI IMG/M metagenome (GOLD analysis project Ga0111224, IMG submission 80388) | candidate division TA06 bacterium DG_24
TTGGCTGTGCGGTAGGCGGCCCCGATTCCGTCTTTGTATAAGCGCGATACCCCACAGTCCCCTACGGCGACGACTCGGTCTGCATAGGGACGAATGGCCTCTCCTACATTGATCTTGGGGGAGCATCGGCACGCGTCATCAGGTATTCTCCACGTGGGAGGGAAGCAGCCTCGTACAGCAGGATCCTTGAAGAACGAGCGGACGCATGCTCTGTCGATGCTCCTCCCCAGGAGGCAGACAGTGACAAAGTCGCCCTTGGGGATGAAAGCAGCAAACTCGATCGACGGATTACTGAGAAGAAACAGGTGCATCGAACTTCCGAACCACTCTTGAATCGTCTTCCTGCCGAGCATGATCTCAGTGATGAATGTCTGCATTGTCTGCGGACGGCGGTACCCGAAGCCGAGGTTCTCGAGGAGGCGGAGCCCGCTCGTATTGACACCGCAGGCTACAACGACAAGATCGTACGGCCTCGGTTCCTTCCCCCGACACTCGATCTCGGGGCGCTTGTCCCGCCACACAATGTCACAGACCCTGGCTGGCAACACTCGGGCGCCCTCCCCTCGCGCCAGGTTGAGGAGGAGTGCGTCGAAGCTCTTCCACAGTGTTTTCGAAACGCCCTTGGGGCCGGCCCCGCGGTGGAGCGTCGCGATCCTCTTCTCGTTGTGCGGGGTCTCGATGTGTACATTCCCCTGATTGGTGTGGAGGATATATGAGTCGATCGCTCTCTGAACAACATCATCCGGAAGATGGATTCCTTCCACGGCCAGGGCCTGGACAAGGGACTCGGAAACGATTCCCCCGCACATGTTGCACCCCTCCGGCCCGGGCACAGAGAAATCCCGTGGTTCATAGATATCGATTCTTACATCGATGGCCGCGCGTTTCGCCATGGTGAGGGCGAACAGGCTGAAGAACGAACCCGCAGGCCCTCCGCCAATGACGGCGCAGCGGGAGCCATTTTCGAGTGCGATTGACGTGGTTCATCCTCCCTTGGATCGAGTTTACCGATTGACCAGCGGGCGGTCACAGGCTGGAGGTGCGCGGGGCCGCAAATTCGGCGCCGTGGTGGCCTGAGCGAACTCCGTCAGCCAGCAGCGACAGGCGGATAACGTTTCTCCGCTTCTGGCATTACAGTCTATCATGCCATGTCTCGAAAGTCCACCGAAAATCTCCGTTTCGGGCACCGTCCTCGGGGAGGGTGACGACGGCCGACCACCGGGGCGGGCTCCTTCGGAGCGGTTTTTGCGGGAGAAGGCGAAAAACCTCTCGACAATCATGTCTGGATGTGGTATTTTTCGCGCCGATGGTCGAGTCCCTCGGCACACCACGTCGAGCAGTTGGATCTCGGCCGGGCGGTGTGCGTGGTGATCGGAGTACGTGTGATGCGTCAGGATAAGAGTGGGTCTACCTTGAGAATAACCTAGTGATTAGAATGGTGTGCGCCGCTAGCTCAACTAGGCAGAGCAACGGACTCTTAATCCGTGGGTTGAAGGTTCGATTCCTTCGCGGCGTACCATCTCTTTTCGCCCTCTCGGACGCGCTGCGATGAGAGGCGGACCTCGGCGCAGTGGGATCGATTGGGCGTTTCTTCTCTGTTCGAGAGGGGCGGTCCCCTGAAGGGATCGAGGACCAGGGGTGAGGATCTTAACACATAGAGGAGGAGTCGAACTGTGGTGCCGCAGCGTGCATTCTTGACTAAGGGCGTGGGCAGGCACCGGGAAAAGCTCACGAGCTTCGAGATGGCGCTCCGGAACGCCGCCATCGCCGACTACAACATAGTTCGTGTCTCGAGCATTTTTCCCCCCGGATGCCGATTGATCACGCGCGCCGAGGGCCTGGGTCGCCTGACGCCGGGGCAGATCGTCTACGTCGTGCTGAGCGAGAACGCGACAAACGAGCCTCACCGATTGATCGCGGCATCGATCGGTGTTGCCATACCCAAGGATCCTGCCAACTTCGGCTACCTGTCCGAGCACCATAGCTTCGGCGAGAAGGGGGTGAAGGCAGGGGACTACGCTGAAGATCTGGCCGCCAGCATGCTCGCGACTATCCTGGGCGTCGAGTTCGATCCTGACTGGAGCTACGACGCGCGGAAGGAGATATGGAAGATCAGCGACCAGATCGTGCGCACAACGAACACTACACAGACGGCCATCGGGGATAAGAGCGGACTGTGGACGACGGTGGTGGCCGCTGCCGTCTTTGCTCCGGAAGATACCGATACTCACGACGAGGGGAACACGTGACAAGACGATTTCTCGACCGACCCGTTGTGCCGCTCGAGGTCGACCCAGACGCAAACGTGGCATCGCTCCTGCAGCGAATGGGCAGGATCTCGTTTCAGGGGCGGAATCTCTCGAAAGCATTCGCGGTCTGGAAGGAGATGCTCCAGCATCGCAATGTCATCTTCTTGGGGCTCGCGGGAGCGATGATCCCTGCCGGCATGCGAAAGCTGATGGTCTTCCTCATTGAGCATCGCTTCATCGACTGCCTCGTTGTCACCGGGGCCAATCTCTTTCACGATATCCATGAGTCCCTTGGGCGGCGCCACTATATAGGCCATCCCGGGCTGCCCGACGAGGAACTGAGAGAGGCGGCAGTCGACAGGATCTATGATACGCTCGCCAGCGAAGACGAATTCCGGGCCACTGACTATCAGCTCGCTACGTGGGCCACTCAGCTCGATCTGAGTAGGGCCTGGACGACGAGAGAGTATCTCTATGAGGTTGGCAGGGTGTTGAGCGAGGGCGGGCACGACCGGTGCATGGTGAGCGAGGCGTATCGTGCAGGTATACCGATCTACTGCCCCGCGATCGGGGACTCCTCTATCGGCCTGGCGCTCCTGCGGAGTGAAGCAGGAAAGAGAGTTCCGATCATCTTCGATGTTGTATCGGACGTGGCAGAGACGGGCCGGATCGTCGAGGGCTCACCGTCTTCCGGAGTGATCTACGTCGGGGGAGGTACCCCGAAGAACTTCATCCAGCAGACCGAGGTGTTGCTTCCGCGTGACCAGCGGACTAAGGAGGGGCACCGCTATGCCATCCAGATTACGGCCGATGCCCCGTTCTGGGGGGGGCTGAGTGGATGCACCTTCGACGAGGCCAAATCCTGGGGCAAGATCTCGTCTGATGCGGCGATGGTGACGGTCCGCGCCGACGCCACCGTCGCGTTGCCCATCCTGGTGACCGCGCTCTCGCAGGAGGCCATGGACCTGGCCCGCGCCCGTCCCAAACCCGGGTTCGAGATGGGAAGGGAGCTCTCAGTCCACTGGGACGAGGGTCAGTGAAATACGTATAATGAATTGATATTCTGTTAGTTATCCTGGTAACTTAAAGTGCTGTATGAGATAATGATTCTGCCGTGCGCCAGCCCTTCAAGCCCGGCAGAAGACACTCAATCAGAGTATGAGCCACGGAGGGTCAGCATATGGAGGCATCGTCGAGGCGGGAGCGTCTGGCGGACATGATAGGCGAGCTGCCGGTACTGTACCGCCTGAACAAAGATCTTCTCTCGACCCTCGATCCGAGGCAGATCGCCCAGAGGGCCTTCAGCCACCTGAAGGAGGTCATCGACTACGACAGCGTGGCGCTGTTGACGCTCGGCGACGAGTCGAGGGCAGAGCTGTTGATCGATGCAGCGCGGCCTCTGGAAGAGAAGTACAGTGCCGCGGTGAAGAATCGCCTCATCCGGGGGCTCGCTGCTGCCGCGGGAAAGGAGCTCGACGTCGAGAACCTCGTCGTCCTCGCCTTTCAGCGCGGGAGTGATGTGGAAGAGGAGGAGGAGACGCCGGCGAGTGAGCTTAACTCGTACCTCACGGTGCCGATAGTGGCGCGAGGTCAGCTGTACGGAATGCTGAGCAGCGGGGCGGCCCGAGAGCGAGCGTTCACTGAGGACAATCTGCGTATACTCTCGATCTTTGCCAATGAGATCGCCTCGGCAATGGAGAATGTCAATCTCCAGAAGACGAAGCTTCTCGCCATACTCGACACGGTGACAGACGTATACAACAGTCGCTTCTTTCGGCAGTGTCTCCGAATGGATTTCGCGCGAGCGCAGCGATACCACTCTACGCTGTCGCTCATCGTTATCGATATCGACCATTTCCGCCACATCAACGATGCCCATGGACATCGTCAGGGGGACGTCATCCTGTACGAGCTGGCATCGATCCTCGGGAGGACCGCGCGCGAGGTCGATGTCGTCGCTCGTCTGCGTGGAGGAGAATTCGCCCTCCTGTTGCCGCAGACAGACTATGCCGGGGCCGTGGCGCTCGCGGAGCGCCTGAGACTCCGCGTGCGGGAGCACAAATTCTCCGGCCTTCCGGAGTCCTCTATGATGACTGTCAGCGCCGGCGTTGCCAGCTTCCCTGCTCTGTCCGGGATCTCCCACGAAGCGATGCTCGAGCAGGCGCGCCGGGCGCTCAGACAGGCAAAGGAGGCCGGAAGAGATCGGGTGGTGGGGGCGATTCAGCGTCAGCCCGGCTAGCGTGGTCGACGGGAATGGGGAACGTATGTTGCGCATAGGAAGGGCAGACCGATGATGGAGCAGCTTGAACGTCTGTTGGATGTGGATCGGAGTCCGGCAGCGCGCCTCGAGTACTACCAGGGGATACTCGGTAGACTGAAGAGGCGAATGGTTGCGACGATGGGGACCGGTATCGCGGATCTGCTCGCCACCCAGGCAGTCAGCCGGGTCGCGATGGACCATCCGATAGCGACAGATCTAGGCATCGAGGATGGTGGCGTCACATTCGACGCGTTCAGCGATCTCGACGAGGCCAGGGCAGAGCCCCTTGCCGCGGCCTGTAAGGATCTTGTCATCGCGTTCTTCGATATCCTCTCCGAGCTCACCGGTCAGGTCCTCACCCAGGGTTGGCTGCGTGAGATCGAGGACGGAGAGTAGCCGGACTCAGGGCGAGTCGCTATGCACACCATCCTGCTGATAGCTGTCCTTCTCCTCATGTTCGTCGGGCTCGTTGGCAGCCTGCTCCCGGTATTGCCCGGCGCCCCGCTCATCTTCCTCGGTGCGTTCGTGTACGCCATCTTCACTCACTTCGAAAAGGTCACGTGGGGGAAGCTTCTCGGCCTCGGCGGGCTGACTGCGCTTGCCCTGGTGATCGACTACATCGCCACCGCCGTTGGAGTAAAGCGGCTCGGGGCCTCATGGGCCGGTGTGGCGGGGGCGCTCCTCGGCGCTGTGGTCGGGGGCGTTCTCATGGCCCCGGTGGGCGTGTTCCTCGCGCCGATCGGGATCGTTATCGGCGCGATCGTTGGGGCCGTCGTCGGTGAGCTGCTGAGGAGGGGACGCATGAGTCCCGCATTGAGAGCGGGAGTCGGGTCGATCGTAGGGCTGGTGGGGGGGATGGTAGCCAGGATCGCCATCTGTGTGGCGATGGTCGTCATTTTCCTGTACGCAGTCTATGGGTGTGGTGAGGTGCGGCAGACGGTGAAGATGCGGTCTGCGGAGGAGGAGGAATTTCTCCGCCAGCTCGCAGTATTGAGTTCTATGCCCGAGGACTCTTCCGTATCCCGACTTCTGCTCGGGAAGGTCGAAAGAGTGTACGGGGAGCGTCGGGGATCAGGAGAGGTGCCTGCCGGGACGGGTCCATCCGCGGCCGCGGCGCCGGGAACGGACGCCGGGGCGGAGAGCGACAGGCAGGTGTCCGCGCCTCTGGAGGACGTTGTTGTCAGACTTGGAGATCTCATGGCCATAGGGCCGTTCAGGCCATTCCTCGGTCAGATGGTAGTCATTCTCGGCTCGCCCCGGACCCGGGAGGCCGGGCCGGACGAGGAGGGGAGACCGGTATTCCTGGCTGAGGAGATCGTTCTCGCCGAGGAGATGTTTGCCATTGACTTCGTCGAGGAGACACTGGCGTTGACGATCAGCAACCACTTCTCCCGGCCGCTCCGCGAGCTTCGCGTTCTTTACCCCGGCGGCGGACATCTCGTTCCGGAGGGCCCGCCTGCACGACACCTCTCGGTTCTGTTACCGGGTGCCAAGGCGCTCGCGTCCTGGCGCCTCCGGGCCGTCGGTGAAGTGAAACGGATGCCGTCCCTCCGCTTTCTCACCCTGGAACCCCCTGCAAATCTCCATCTGGCCCTTCATCACCTGCACGGGAAGTAGATCGAGAACCCGGGTACTTCCCCGAACCAGGGCCATTCGCTGTTGACTTGTTTCCGCCCGTGTGCTACAATATCAGTGTAGTTGGCTGTGCACGGGAACAGGGTCGACACCGTATGTGCGTGGGGGCGATCGGTTTCGACGGGGACGGAAGAGATCGAGGCTGCATGCCGAGGTCCCGTCACCTCGCTAAACAGTCGGGAACTCAATAGTTGCCAACAGCAACTACGCACTAGCCGCCTAAGAGTGGCTACGTCCGCGGCAGCCTTTGTCTGCGAGACCGCCGATGGGCGCCGCGAAAGCAGACTGGCCCTTTGTTCGGGCCCTGGGGACGGAGGGTGAGAAAGAACAGGGCTGGCCCCGCTGTGCATCCTGTGGCCGGAGGCCAGCGGGGTGAGATCAAGTAGGCCTACTAAGCATGTAGGGGCCTCCTTCGAACCGTTTCCGGACGCGGGTTCGATTCCCGCCGCCTCCACCAACTGTTTGGCGTGAGCTGAAGCTCACGCCTTTGTTACCTTGTGCGACCTGCCTGCGGGATCGATCACTGTGTTTGCCCCCACAACTGGTCCTCATCTCACAGAATCACGCTCTCGTCTCATCCAACTCGCACGGTGGGTGGAATCGTCCGAGACGTGTTTTTGCGCGTTCCTAGCTCTGGCTATACTGGTCAAGAAGATTGACAGAGAGACCTCCGCTGGCTACAGTCGCTTTCGGCCCAACGCAATGATTGCCCCGAGGCTTCCCTACACCTCCCGTCACCCTTCGGGGTGAGCGAGGGAAGTTGAGCTGTCCCCGGGCAGCTTCCTCGGGGCATACCATGTGAAAGCGGCTTCGTCTATGCTAGGAGAAGGGGTCTATCTCGGTGGCGAGCTCACAGATCCAGCAGTGACATGCGATACGTTCGTGGGCGGCCGGGTTCGTCATTGTGTGCTATCGTCTCGGGAGAGATCTCTCCGCGACATCCTTCTCCCGTAAGACGGAAAGGGGATTGACAAACGAGAAGACTTCATATATAGCAACAGTCACCCGATACGTTATCTCATCCGCGTCCGGTTTCGTACGGCAGCGTACGGACCTGACACCGCGTGCATCTCATAGCTACGGAAGCGAAACGGAGGGAAAGCATGGCGAACCTGAAGGGGACGAAGACAGAGAAGAACCTGTCGGCGGCATTCGCGGGCGAGTCTAAGGCCAGAAATAAGTACACCTATTTCGCCGAGGTCGCACGCCGAGAGGGGCACCAGTACATTGCCCAGATCTTCGAAGAGACGGCAATGAACGAAATGCAGCATGCAAAGGATGAGTTCAGACTGCTGGGCGGCATAGGGGACACGGCGGCGAATCTGAAAGAAGCGATGGGAGGAGAAGATTACGAGACCGTCTCCATGTATCCTGAGTTCGCCAGGCAGGCGGAGGAAGAGGGATTCAAGGACGCCGCGATCCTGTTCAGGCAGATAGCCAGGGCCGAATCATCGCACAGAGACAGGTACAGGAAGTTGCTGGAGATGCTCGAGGGCGGGACTCTGTACAAGAGGGAGAACCCGATACAATGGAAGTGCAGTGTGTGCGGCTACATTGTGGAAGGTACAGAGCCGCCTCGTAAGTGTCCCTGTTGTCAGTATCCGAGAGAATACTACGGGCCGGTCTGTCTGTAGCGGAACGAATCTGAGCGTGAGCCTCAGTTCCCCGCCGAGCGGATCGGGACCGTGACAATAGATGAGCGCCTCTCGAGTCGGGGGCGATCCGTCCCCTGACTGTCGGCCGCGCGTGAGATAGCAATGAGAGAGACGCACGACATGGTACTCTATATGGGCTACTCGCACCGGTCAAATCCTTTTGCGGCTTTGCGCGATGAAGTAGCCGTCGCACGGCCAGGCCCGAGAGTGTTGGGTGGCATCAGCGTTGAGGTAGCCAGAGAGCGGCAGCCGGGCGAGCATCTGCACCCCCACCTTCGGGATCATGGCGATTCGCTCGGGATCATGCCGACTCTCTCATCAGATCCTTCAGAGCATTGTCCAGGTCAGGGAACTCGAACGCGAAGCCGCCCTCCAGCAGCTTCCGGGGCAGCACCCGCTGTCCCTCGAGCAGTGCATTGGCGAATTCGCCCATGACGAGCCGGAGAGCGAACCCGGGGACCGGAAAGCGTGAGACCGATCTACCGAGCTGGCGTGCCACCAGTTCGGTCAACTCGCGGTTGCGAACGGGATTGGGGGAGACGCAGTTGACTGCGCCCCTGAGCTCCCCGCGCTCCAGCAGGAATAGGAGGATCCTGGAGAGATCTTCGAGGTGGACCCAGGAAACCCACTGCCGACCGCTCCCCAGGGCGGCTACGGGGCGACGCCGGAAGTTCTCGACCATGGTCGCAAGTGCACCGCCGCCTCTTCCCAGTACGATGCCGAACCGGCACAGAACCACCCGCGCACCTGCGTCAGCGGCTTTCCCGGCCGTGGCTTCCCAGTCGCGCGCTACCCGGGCCAGGAAATCATCGCCAGATCCATTCTCCTCATCCAGAGTCTCGTCGCCGTGGAATCCGTAGTACCCGACCGCGGATGCGTTGAGCAGATGGAGACTGCGATCGGGGCTGGCCGCTGTTGCGCTGACCACATTACGTGTGGTCTCGACGCGGCTGTCGAGGATAGTTCGCTTATATCTTGCGGTCCAGCGTCTGAATATCGGCGCTCCGGCAAGATTGATGACTGCGTCGTGCCCGGCCAGTCTCTCCTGCCAGGGGCCCGGCTCTGTGGGATCCCCTCCCAGGTACGAGATCCCCGGGTGAAGATCCGGAGAGACCCTGGGTGAGCGGCTCAGTATCGTGACCCGATGGCCTTCAGCTGCCAGCATCCGCGACACGTATCGACCGACGAGTCCACTGCCGCCGGTAATGAATACCTTCATGATCGCACTCCGGTGTACCCGGACGAAACCGCCTGTCAGCCGGGATGCATCGGCTCCGGTCTACCTGTTCAGAGCATATATCGAGGCATTCAGAATGGCTGCGAAACTCACCCAGGCGATATAAGGGATCAGAATCAGGCTGGCCAGCGCCGATATCTGACGGAAAAGCACAATCGTGACCGATATGGCAACCCATAGGAGCAGGATCACTATCAGGCCGGCCAGCGGCGAGCGGAGGCCGAAGAAGGCACCCGACCATGCTGCGTTCAGGATCAGCTGTACCGCGAAAGCGACGATAGCTACTCTGACCTGCGCCGTCCCGACTCCTTTGCGCCATACGAGAAACAGGGATATTCCCATCAGCAGATAGAGTGTGATCCAGACCGGCCCGAAAACCCAACTGGGGGGGTTGAAGAACGGCCGTCTCAGGGTTGGATACCAGGTGGAGACTGACCGAGCAGTGAAGATCGACCCAATGACGCCGGCCGACTGACACAAGACGATGCTTATGACGAGTCTCGCGAGATCTAGGGGCTTCACGTTCCCGCCTTTCTGGTTTGAAGTCTTGTTCTCTACTTCGTAGTCTTCTTCGTCAGGTCGGAGCAGTCCACTCCGTACGGACAGAACCGCTCTCTATTAGATAGAGAGATGGACAGTTGTGCCAGCTGTTCGAAGATTCTCCAGCTCTCGGCCATCACAATACTTCTCCCGGTCGAGTATTGCCGGGAGATGCAGCTTGACACCGGGGCCCGATTCCCATACGATGGCCGCCTCGAGATTATATCTCATCCTGTTGCGCATGCAAGACCATTTGTGGCCCTGCTGTACCTACGCTTCCTCACACATGGGTGCGTCCATCCGAAGGAGTCGGCCCGAACCGGGACTGGAGAAATGCCCGTACGGGAAAGCGATTCAGGGTAATACCTTCGTGCGTGCGGTGCGCCGCGCTTCGTCTCGTCTGAGGGAAGATGAAGCCGGATATCAGACATCGTCACCACGCGCCTCAGTATGACGCAATGAATCGAGGCAACCTCGAGAGGAGATGCTCGTCGTGTCAGGAACAGAGACGGTGGCCGAGAGGAGGATACGGCTCGGCATCAGCAGCTGTCTTCTGGGAGAGCAGGTGCGCTGGGACGGAGGCCACAAGCACGATCGCTATCTGACCGATACGCTCGGCAAGTATGTCGATTATGTCCCCGTCTGCCCCGAGGTGGAATGCGGGCTTCCCATACCGAGGGAGCCGCTCCGGCTTGTGGGCGATCCGGAGTCGCCCCGTCTCGTTACCTCACGTACCGGTATCGACAAAACGGAACAGATGCTGACCTGGGCGAGGAAGCGCGTGGTCGAACTGGAGCAGGAGGATCTCTGCGGGTTCATCTTCAAGTCCAGGTCGCCGAGCAGCGGGATGGAACGCGTGAAGATCTATGACGGAAAGGGGATGCCCCGGAAGAAGGGTGTGGGCATGTTCGCGAGGATCTTCATGCAACACTTTCCGCTGCTGCCCGTAGAAGACGAGGGTCGGCTGCACGATATGAACCTGCGCGAGAATTTCGTCGAGAGAGTCTTCACATTGAGGCGCTGGCGCGAGACGCTCGGGCGCGGCAAATGGGGAGGCCCCCTTGTCGACTTCCACACCCGACATAAGCTCCTCATTCTTTCGCATAGTGTGGAGCACCATCGCGACATGGGACGGCTTGTCGCGCACAGCAAGGAGCACTTACCGGCCGAACTGTACGGGCGGTACGAATGGCTGCTTACGGAAGCCCTGCGCCGCAAGACGACTCCGAGGAAGCATGCGAATGTCCTGCATCATATACTGGGCTATTTCAAGAAGCAGCTGTCCGGGGATGAAAAGCAGGAGATGCTCGAGATCATCGAAGAATATCGTCAGGGGTACGTGCCGCTGATCGTTCCGATCGCCCTCGTCAATCACTATGTGCGCAAGTACGGCCAGCCGTACTTGAGGGAACAGTACTACCTGCATCCCCATCCTGTCGAGCTGCAGCTCAGAAACCACGTGTAAGCGGCAGTTGCGACGGAATTGATCGAACCTCCCTCACTCGACTCGTCCCCACACCCACCAGTTCTCCCCGCGCCGGCTCGGGGACCTCGATACCCGATCTCACTCGCTGATGCGCAGCTCGACCACGTCCTGGAATCTGGTAACGAGGTAATAGGTTTCCACGTTCACCCGCAGGAAGGCACAGGCGGGGGAGGCGATGAACTCGCGCATAGACGGGTGCTTCCGGAGATAGAGCTGCGCGAGCGCGCCTTTCGCCGCTTCAGGAACCGGTTCAGCCCTACCCATGATGGTTGCGGCTGAAGCTTCCTGGAAATCCGATTCTTCGTTGGCACGATTATCGACGAGAAGAGCTACCCGAGCATCTGCCTCCATATTGGCGAACTTGCGGGTCGAACGGCCTGTCGCGAAGAGCACGTGTTTCAGATCATCCGTGGCCGCGAATGCCACGAGGTTCGCATAGGGTCCAGTCTGCCCGTGTGTCGCGAGCACTGCCAGGCGCTGCCCCGCAAGCAGCTTCCTCACGGTCTCCTTCAATCTCAGGATGTCTTTCACATTGCCTCCAGAGCCTGGCGAGCCCTGGGTACGGTCTCCGTGGGGCTGACCTTGTACCAGGCCTCGATGATCTTTCCCTTCTCGTCGATCAGGAAGGAGGAGCGGATGATACCCATGTGCTTCTTCCCGTACATCGACTTCTCGCCCCACACACCATAGGCTTTTGCCACCTTGTCATCGGGATCGGAGAGGAGCGGGAAGCCGAGCCCGTGCTTTGTATCGAAGTTTCGCTGTCTCTCCGGTGTGTCGGGGCTGATCTCCACCACAGCGACGCTTGCCCCCGCCAGATCTTCGCGGGCGTCCCTGACGCTGCACGCCTGTTTTGTACAGCCCGGGGTGTCTGCCGCCCGCCCCTCTGCGGAGAGGTCGCTAGCACGGGGAGACCGGGGGCATGCGCTCGTACGTCGATCCACGGCGTCGGTACAGGGCCTCGACCTCGACGCCTGCCCCTGCCAGCAGATCGAGCGCTTGCTTCAGGACTGCACCGGACAGAGCGATGGCGATCCCGCAGTCGGAACTGAGATCACGCGGGGTGGGTATGATCTCGTGGGCGAGACCGTGTTCCTTGAACACGTGTTCCGCCCTCATCACGTGATGGACTGAGACGAAGTTAATGACCGAATCGGGTCGATCCATGCGTGATCTCCGGGACCTCATGATCCGATGATAGATGCCGGCGCACGCCCGCGCTCGCGATGAGATCAGCCGCCCCCGCCCGTGTCAGCCGGGTGGGGTCTGGTTCTGCGCAAGATCGGCCACCGCCTCCAGGATCGACTCGACGTCGTCAGCCGTGTTGAACGGCCCCAGCGAGATCCGTATCGTCCCGGCGGGGAAGGTCCCGATCGTGCGGTGGGCGGAGGGGGCGCAGTGGAGTCCGGGCCTGACGAGGATGGCGTGCTCTCGATCGAGAATGTGTGCCGCATCTGAGGGCGAGAGGCCATCGATCGTGATCGATGCTGTCGCCAGCTGTCGCTCGGGGTCGGCGGTGCCGAAGAGCGTCACACCCGGGATGCCGCGCAGTCCGTCGGCGAGCCGCGAGAAGAGTGCCAGTTCGTGCTCGCGGATCGACATGACACTGCGCTCCGTGACGTATCGCGTGGCGGCGAGAAGGCCGGCGATGCCGACTGCGTTGGGAGTGCCCGCTTCGTGGAGATCCGGCAGGAAGTCGGGTTGTTCCTCCCGTTCGGATCTGCTGCCCGTCCCCCCGCGCACGAGCGGTTCCAGATCGATGCCCTCTCCAATGCAGAGGCCCCCGATGCCCGGCGGCCCAAGCAGACCCTTGTGGCCTGAGAACGCATACAGGCAGGGGCCCAGCCGGGAGAGGTCTACGGGAAGAGATCCGATACTCTGGGCGCCATCGATGAGGAGTGGAACCGGACCGATTTCCCTGCTCACCTCCGCAACTGGCTGGACCGTGCCCGTGACGTTTGATGCGTGCATCACGGCAACGAGCCGGGTCCGGTCGGTCACGAGGTCACCGAGCTGCCGGGGATCGACGAGACCGGAGCCGTCGGTCTGGGCCACACGGACTCGCACCCCACGTTCCCCCTCCAGATGTCTGAGTGGCCGCATGACTGCGTTGTGTTCCATAGACGAGGCGATGACCTCGTCGCCATGGCGGAGCAGACCGAGAAGGGCGGCGTTGATGCCGAAGGTTGCGCCCGGGGTGAAGATCATCCGGGAGGAATCGTCCATTCCCAGGAGGGCAGCAAGCGTCTCCCGGGCCTCGAAGACGATGCGGGCAGCCTCGATCGAGAGGCGGTGGGCCGATCGGCCGGGAGAGGCACCGATCCGATCGAGGTAGTCCCTCATCGCGTCAGCCACACCCGGCGCCTTCGGGAATGAAGTAGCCGCGTTGTCGGCATAGATCATCGACAGGTCCTTTCCTCCTCTATGGAAACACTCACTGCATGTCCGGAGATCGAGTACAGGGAGGATCCGGGAACAGCCTCAGAAGTCGGTCATTCTCATCACTCGGGAAGAGAAGACTGTCCCGCCCCTCAGGGAGAGACGACCGTGCCCGCCGACATCAAACTCTCCACCGTGCCGGCCATGTTTCCCACCGTACCGACCTTCAGCTTCTCCTTCAGTCCGTAGTAGTCGAGGCACGTACCGCAAGAAGAGATGGCAACACCGGCCTCTTCGATCTTCCGCAGTGTGGCGATGAGTTCGGAGCCCTCGGTTGTAAGCCGGACCCCGCTGTTGACGAAGATCATGCGCTCGGGCTTCTCGTCCGAGGCCTCTAGTGTCTTGAAGAACGACTGGAGAAGAATGCGCCCCAGCTCCTCGTCGCCGGTTCCCATGCGGTTGGAATTCACATACAGCACTCTGGTCGGTCGTTCGCTCATCGAGATACTCCCTCCGTGAGGATTGCCATTGGGGCCCAGCCCTGAGCGGCTCGTTTCCGTATGGTAGACCAGGGAGGAAGTGAGTGTCAAGAGGGCGAGTTCATAATGCTTGACGCGCAGGGTAAATGTGTGATATACTCCTTCTATCGCAGTGGGGGAGTGTGCGACGTTTCATTTTACCGCGTGAGGAGAGGGCTATGACATTGAGCACGAGGAATGTGATGGTGGGACTGGCCGCCGGTCTGGCCGTGCTGGCGCTGTGGGCGTCCGGTATGGGTACGGTCATCCACGTTCCTGGCGACTATCCGACGATCCAGCAGGGGATTGATGCCGCAGCCGGCGGTGACACGGTTCTGGTTGGCGACGGGGTCTATACAGGACCAGAGAACAAGAATCTCGATTTCGGCGGAAAGGCACTCCGTGTGACGTCCGAACTGGGACCTGCGGCAACTGCTATCGATTGTGAGAACGATGGCAGGGGGTTTTACTTCCATACCGGCGAGGACTCCCTCTCGGTCGTGGAAGGGTTCACCATCAGGAATGGGTACGTAGGTACCCTCGGGGGCGGCATCTACTGCCTCGGCGCATCGCCGTCGATCGTGCGCACTGTCATCATCGGCTGCCAGTCCGACGCCGGGGGGGCGATCGCCTGCGAGAGTGCATCCCCCCTCATCGAAGGCAGCACGATGAGTGAGAACGACGGCGGCCTGAATGGCGGGGGGGCGCTCTTCTGCTGGCAGGGCTCGTTTCCGATTGTCTCCAATTCCATTCTCTGGGGGAATATGCCCGACGAGATCGCGGTCGTGAATGGCAATCCTGCCGTCCGATACAGCGATGTTGCGGGCGGCCGGGCGGGGGTCGGCAACATCGCCTGTGATCCCCTGTTCGTCAATGTGCTGGCCGGCGACTACTCGCTGAGCTACGACTCCCCCTGCCTCGATTCGGGCGATCCGCTGGCGGGCGTTCCGGACGGAGGCGGCGACAGGCTCGACATGGGGGCGTTCGAGCATCTTATTCCATACAATGATCTGGCACTATCGTTTACCAATACTCCCGATTCGGTGGCCCAGGGATCGCGCGTCTCCTGGGATGTATCGTTCACCAACCCGCTCTCCATCCCGGTGACAGTAGATGTCTGGTTCGACGTCTCGTCGCAGATCCGCTGCGCGATCATCATGGAGTACAGGGATGTGACGGTTCCCCCGCAGACAACCCATAACCGGACACTCAGTCTGCCGGTGCCGAATGCGGCTCCTCTCGGCCAGTACACGATCCACGGTCGGGTAGGGGTGATGGACATGATAGACGGGGGAGTGTACGACGCGGAGAACTTCATCGTCGAGATCCTTGAGGGGCATGCCCTGAGCTATGTGGAGTCATCGAGCGGCCTCGGCTACCCGCAACTGGAAGCGGGCAGGACCGAGCTCGAGATGGGAGATGTCGATGGCGACGGCCACCCCGACATCGTCTCCATCGGCGATCACGGGTCTCCCTACATTAACACGAACGAGCACGGGATCATGGTCTGGTTCGGGGATGGAACAGGCACGTGGTCGGTGTACCAGAACGGGAATTTCGGGTACGGCGGCGTTGCCCTGGGTGATGTGAACAACGACGGGCTCATGGATGTCGGCTATGCAATGCATCACAACTACTCGGGCAATGACTTCGGCGATCAATTGATCGAAGTCGCCCTGGGAGACGGAACCGGGCAGAACTGGCAGCCCTGGGATGACGGCCTGGCGACGAACGGGGAGACCTGGGGGATGTTCGGGACCGACTTCGCGGACGTCGACAATGACGGAGACCTCGATCTCGTCTCCAACTCGTTCGGTGCCGGCTCCGGCGTTCATGTCTATCTGAATCAGGGTGACGGGACCTGGGTCCAGAGCTTCGGGTTCCTGGAGGGGAATTCGACTGACGACATCGTCTTCGGCGATGTCAACGGCGACGGCAACGCCGATTTCGCGGCCGCTCACGAATATGGCACGGTCTATCTGGGAGACGGGGCAGGCAACTACGTCCTCGCCGACGGCAATCTTCCGCCTCCCGGGTGGGTTGGAAGGTTTGGGCCCGACCTGGGCGACGTCAACAACGACGGGGGGGATGATCTCTCCTACTGCGACGGCAGCGGCGGGGTACATGTCTGGCTCTGGGCCGGCGATACGACGTGGACCGATGTCTCGGCAGGCCTTCCCGCGGGCGGACCCTATGAGACGACGCAGCTCTTCGATATGGACGTTGACGGAAATGTGGACGTGCTCGCGTTCGGGGAAGGGCTGGTCACTGTCTGGCGGGGCGATGGCGTCGGCGGATGGGTCCAGGCGACACAGTTCACCCTGCCGAATCCCGGTTACTTCGCCGCGTTCCGCGTCGGCGTTGACGCCGACCACAATGGGTATCCTGATATCGTCCTCGTCGACGAGGAAGGGTCCTGGATCAACCGGACCAATCATCTGCGATTCTTCAAGGAGGCATCATCGCCTCAGTCCCTCTCGGTACGGCCCACGTATCCGCGGGGGGGTGAGGTCTTCATTATCGGCTCGGTCAGGTTCATCGACTGGGTGAGCGGCGTACCCGGACAAGAGGCGTTAGCCGTGAAGCTTGAGCTCTCGACTGATGGCCCGGGTGGGCCGTGGACTACGATCGCCGATGGGCTGCCGAACAACGGGCGCTATCAGTGGACCGTTGCAGGGAACCAGTCGCTCGATTGCTACATCCAGTACACGGTCGTGGCCGGCCAGGATACTGCGACCGCGGTGACCGCGATGCCGTTCACAATCGCCTCCGCCGACTGAGAGGAGGTCCCCTGTAACTGGTGAGAGGAGGTTCTCCAGAAACATAATATAGGTATGCACTGATATAGCATGTGAGTGCTCGGGTTGTGAGATCGACGCTCTCCCGGGCCTCCCCTGTCAGCTAATCGGGAGGCCTTCGGGGAGAGCGTCGATTCTCTGTCGGATATGCGGCCGTGACAAGGTGCCGCGTGGGGGCATCCTCTCCCGGGCGGCAGAGTCACCTGTCTCTGCGCGGGGAGGCGGTCAGTGTACAGGCTCTGGCCCCCGTAAAGACTGAGGTATACGGCGCGAGGTGATCGGTCCGGCGAGGGGAAACCACTTGACACCTCAGAGTAGCCTCCCTAACATGGGCCTGGCGCAGTGTGTGTGTACGTACTACGAGGCGGCGCGGAGGAGCGAGGAGCGCGGCGTCCGAGATGGACGGGTGGCCGTGATCGGATGGGGATGGAGGCCCGGATCAAGTAACAGATGATCTCGCTCATACTCACCAGCGACTCGTGGGGAGGCACCTGCGAGCAGCAGGCGCTGGCGTAACCGATCTCCTCCCTGTGCTCGCCGGCCACGCGGCTGAGGAGGTCTACCTCCCGGACGATACCATACACCTCAGTGAGCGGGGACACCAGATAGTGGTAGAGGTGCTCGCGGAGGCTATCGGAACACTCCTCACCGTGGGGGTCGACTGATGCTCGCCGGATGGGCGCTGGGCGAGGGGGCGCTGGCTGGAGACGGGCCGACCGGGGAGCAATTGGACCGTCGCTGGCAGGAGCTCCTGATCGATACGAGGGTCAGTGCGAGATCGACAGGAGGGTTAGTGCGAGATCGACAGGAGGGTCAGTGCGAGATCGACAGGAGGGTTGCTGCGAAATCGACAGGGGGGTCGCTGCGAGATCGACAGGAGGGTCAGTGCGAGATCGACAGGAGGGTTGCTGCGAAATCGCTTGCATCGTCGCGATCTCGTGTGCTAAGGTAGCCCGTCAGTGGAAGGATAGCATTCAATGACTCTGGCGCTCGCGGAGAGACTGGAGGCCGTCAACGCTCGGATCAGGCGGGCGGCCGAACATTCCGGGCGCGATCCCGATTCCATCACGTTGGTGGGCGTGACCAAGTTCGTCCCCCCTGACGCGATCGAGGAGGCAATCAGCTGCGGCCTGCACCACGTCGGGGAGAACCGGGTGCAGGAGGCACTGAAGAAGCATTCCGCCGTGCACGGGGAGGCCTGCTGGCACATGGTCGGCCACCTCCAGCGCAACAAGGTCCGGCGTGCCCTCGACATCTTTGATGTCGTGGAGTCGGTCGATAGCGAACGGCTCGCCGTTGCCCTCAGCGATGAGGCGGGCCGGCGAGGAACGGTGGTCGACGTACTCATCGAGGTCAATACCTCCGGCGAGACGACGAAGTTCGGCCTTGCACCTGACGACGTTGCACGCTTCATCCGGACTGCGTTCCCGCTCCCCGGTCTGCGCCTGCGGGGGCTGATGACGGTCGGGCCGCTGGTCGAAGACCCCGAGCAGGCGCGTGCTTCATTCCGAATGCTCCGCAGACTTGCCGAGGCAGCGGCCGGATCCGTGACCGGAGATGACGTGATGGAGGAGCTGTCGATGGGGATGACAGCTGACTTCGAGGTCGCAATCGAGGAGGGGAGTACGATCGTCAGGATCGGGACCGCGATCTTCGGTCTTCGGCCAACCGCATAGCAGAACCGCAACCACGTGAGGTGGCGATTGGAAGGCTGCCGCGATACGTGGTCGAAGACGGGCGGGCTGCCAGGGAGGTGCATACGACGATGATGAACGAGGGACCCATTTCTGAGGAGCGACGTGCCGACGGGGGATCGACGGAATACCTCGGCGAGCCGACAGAGAGGGGGAGATCATTGAAGATCACGCCGCTTGACATCCGCAAGCAGACATTCAAACGGGCGGTGCGGGGGTTTGACGTGGCAGAAGTGAGTGCTTTCCTCGAGGCCGTGGCCGCGGAATTTGAGGGGCTGGTGAGGGAGAATACCGCGTTCGTGGAGCGCATGCGGGAGCTCGACGAGAAGATAGATGACTACCGGCGGCTGGAGAAGACCCTGCAGCAGACGCTGATCCGAGCGCAGGAGACGGCGGCGGAGCAGGTGGACAATGCCAGAAAGGAAGCTGAGCTCACCCTGAGGGAGGCGAGAGTCAAAGCTCAGGAGGCGGTCGCGGACGCAGAGGCGAAGGCATCTGAACTGGCGAGCCACGTCTCTCAGCTGAAGAAGCAGCTTGCGGCGTTCATCACCAGATTCCGCGGCATCATCGATGCCCAGGCGCAAATGCTCGATGCTCAGTCCGCTCATCTCGAGGGAGGCATAGTCGTCCCTCCCGAGCTCGCGGGGGCGAGAGGTCCGGTTCGCGCACATGCGGAACCTGTGCACGAGGAGGTGCCGCCCGCGAGGACAGGCGAAGAGGCACAGCACGAGACGGAGAGACCGGGCTGACGAGTTACGGAACCGTCTCTTCTGCCGGGTCGTCCTCCTGTGTGACATGGGGACGTGCGCCGAGAGGGAGTCACCGAGATGCGGGTGAGAGTCCGGCTCCAGCCCAGGGCATCCCGCGATGAGATCGTGGGGTGGAGCGACGATGGATCTCTCAGGGTGCGCGTCACCTCCGCGCCTGAGCGGGGTAAGGCGAACCTCCAACTGCTCCGGCTGCTGGCTGCGACTCTGGGGATGTCTCGTGGACGGCTCCGCATTGTGGCAGGCGAGAGGTCGCGCGAGAAGGTCATCGACATAGACGGCGATGAGGGAGAGGTGTTGGCCGCGCTGAGCGGTGCACAACGGGGCGGCTCTCGGTGAGCAACCTGGTGGGCGCGGCAGTCGGAGGTCATACCGGGGAAGGATCGATCAGGTGCTGGTGAGAGATGACTGTGAGAGGGACAGAGATGGACGATCTTCCAGAAAGAGTTGAAGAGACCCGGAGGTTTCTCCACGATGCCACAGGATTTGAGCCGCAGATAGGAGTCATCCTGGGAACCGGGCTCGGTGGCCTCGCGAAACAGATCGATGTCGAACACGAGATATCGTACGAAGAGATTCCCAACTTCGCGGTATCGACAGTGGAATTCCACGCCGGGAAGCTGTTGTTCGGCTATGTCGGCGACAGGCGCGTCATGGCCATGCATGGTCGGTTCCATTACTACGAGGGGTACACGATGCACCAGATCACCCTTCCGGTGCGTGTCATGCGCGCTCTCGGTGCATCGGTCCTCGTGGCGTCGAATGCATCCGGCGGCCTCAACCCGCGCTTCCGAACGTCCGATATCATGATAATGGTCGATCACATCAATCTCCTGGGAGACAATCCTCTCATCGGGCTCAGCGACTCCAGGCTCGGTCCCCGGTTTCTGGACATGTCACACGTGTATGATCGTGAACTCATCGCGCTGGCGGAGCGGATCGCCCTCGAGGAGGGGATACGTCTGCAGCAGGGGGTGTATGTGGCCGTGCCCGGCCCCAACCTGGAGACCGCCGCGGAGTATCGGTTCCTGCGGATCATCGGGGCGGACGTAGTGGGGATGTCGACCGTACCAGAGGCGATCGTGGCGGTCCAATCGGGCATGCGCGTCATGGGGTTTTCGGTGGTAACCGATATGGGTTTGCCCGACGCACTCGAGCCGACGAGCATCGAGACAGTACTGGAAGCAGCACGTCGAGCTGAGCCCGGGCTGACCACGTTGATGGTCCGGATTATCGAGTCGATGGTGATCTAGCACATGCATAGAAGTCGCAGGGGGAAGGCAGGCAGGCGGGGAGCTCATTCCCTTCTTTTGTTATTACCTCTGTTCTTGTTGTTGTCGGGGACGGTGCTCTCGCCGGGATGCCGGTCAAAGATCGAGGAACGCCTCGCCACAGCGCGTACGCTGATTGACGAAGAGCGGTACAACGAGGCGATCTTCGAGTTGAGGGAGTGCCTGGCCCAGAGCAAGGGCGACGCACGTCCACCCTTTCTTCTCGGTGTCGTCTATGCCAGACAGGGCAAGCTTGAGCGCGCTGGCACATTCTTCCGACAGGCACTCGAGATCGATTCGCTGTTGACACCGTCGGTCGTGAACGAATGGGTGCAGCGCGGTACGGTCTTCGTCGCCAGGGGGCAAAATGATCGCGCAGTCGCTGCGTTCGAACGCGCCCTCGTGCTTGACCCCCACGTCGATCTCGGAGATGGGTTCTGTGTGCTGGGTGAGCGATACTTCGGCGAACGCCGAATCGAGGAGGCCGCGGGTATGTTCGAGCGAGCGATCGGGAGCGGACTCGATGCGGAGGGAGAGCTCGATGCGCGCCTCCGCCTGGCCCAGTGCTACGAGGCTCTGGATGATCTGGAGGCCGCCTTCGCCTGCCTCGATGAGGGCTCGCGTACTATCTCTGATCCGGAGTTGCTATGGGAGAGAGGGAGAGTCGCCTACGAACTCTCCCAACAGTGCCTGCGGGGAGGTTACTATGAGCGAGTGCGTTCGTTGGCGGGGTCGGTCATCAAGAGTGGAATGCCCGAGGTTCTTGTCGACGATGCGTACTTTGCTGTCGGCGAGAGCTACTTCCTTCAGGGCGAATACCGGGATGCGATCGCTGCCTACGAGAAGGTATTGCGGCTAAACCCCATCGGATCGGGGAGTCTTGTCGAGGATGCACGCAGGCGGATCGAGTTAGCGCGCGCCCTCGATCGAGGGAGGAGCGAGTCGTGAGAATCCATTGCAGAGAATTGATGAGAGCGCTCCTTTGCCTCCTGATCGTGGCGGGGTGCTCCAGCCGTCAGCAACTCCGTGTCAGCCTCGATGCGGAGGACGAATTCGCCCTGGCGAAGAAGGCATTCGACGAGCGGCAGTGGGATCGGGCGGCCGAGGGGTTCAAGAGGCTCATGTTCGACCACCCGGAGAGCGGCCTCGTCGACGATGCTCAATTCTATCTCGCCGAAACGTATCTGGCCCAGGAGGAATATGAGCTGGCGATAGTGGAGTACCGGCAGTTGTCCCGCAATCACCCGCGCAGTGAGTATGCCGACGACGCCGACTTCTCTATCGGTCTTGCCTATTATCGGCGGTCTCCGGCATTCGACCTGGATCAGCAGTTCACCGAGCAAGCTATCGAAGCTTTCAATGTCTTCCTCGTGCGGCACCCGCGTTCACCTCTGGTCGCCGAGGCGGAGAGCAAAAGAAAGGAGTTGAGGGAACGGCTGGCGCGGAAAGAGTACGAAAACGGACTTCTGTACCTGCGCCTGGGACACATCGAATCGGCGCAGATCTACTTCGAGATCGTGCGCGATCAGTATCGCGATACGGAATGGCGCGCACGGGCAGAGAAGAAGCTCCTCGAGATCGCGTCCGACAGCGTCAGTTCGAGTGACCGACCGGCAGCTGGCTGGTCTGAGGTTTTGGATATATCAGAGCCGCGCACGAACTCCTACACCTCGCGCAACAACGCTCGCTCAATCGGAGGCGACTGGACCGGCACGGTCCATATCGTCTGGCAAGAGGCGCGCGAGGCGGGAGATATTGTCCTGTACCGAGAGTGGGATGGGGTGGAGTGGAGTGAGTCTCGGCGCCTGTCGGACGAAGAGGAACGGGCACTCTCTCCTGCTCTCGCTGTCGACGTCGCGAATTCGGTCCATGTCGTCTGGGAGAGGGACATGGGAGATCGGGATGCGCTCGCCTACAGGATGAGGGGAGCGGGAGGATGGAGTGAGGTCGAGGTGATCGCCGAGGGAGGGTCGCGTGCATGGTACCCCGCCATCGATGCGGGACTCGATGGCGCCATCCACGTCGTCTGGATGGACGACAGGTCCGGCAACTTCGAGATCTGGCATCGCCGTCACGATGCCGGGGGCTGGGCAGAGCCGGTCCAGGTATCGCATAGTCCCGGGATCTCGGCCATGCCATCTGTCGCCGTCGGTCCTGACGGCCGCGTCCATGCGGTCTGGCAGGAGGAGATGGTAGAGGAGGGCGGTGAGTCTGTTCAGTACGCCTCTGGTGACGGCCTTAACTGGTCAGAGCCCCTGCGCCTTTCATCCGGGGAGGGGGGGCTACACCCCTCCCTTGCGGTGACCGGCGACGGGACGGTCATCGCCGTGTGGCAAGAGGGTGAAGGGCCGACTTCGATCGTTCAGTACCGCGCGCTCGCGGGCGGAGCGTGGGGGCCTGTGGTACAGCTCTCCCTCGAAGACGAGACGGCCAGCACCCCGACGGTTGCGGCAGGCCGGGAAAGCATCGTCGTCGCGTGGGCGCGCCGGCGTGACGATGACAGGAGCCTTGTCTGGCGATCGAGAGGCGGCGATGAGTGGCAGGAGCCGATCGTGGCTTCCGAGGGCACCACGCCGACTCATCCCTCGGTCTGGATCTCTCCGGAAGGTCGGGTCCACCTCGCATGGTGCGACGTGGACGGAGGCACGTGGCGCGTACGATACCGATCGAGGAAGTGAGGGCGCCTGTGGACAAGAACCCCGGGATCGGTCTCTTCGGCGGAACGTTCGATCCGATCCACATTGGCCACCTCATTACCGCCGAGGAGGTGCGCGACCTGTTCGGGCTCGATGAAATCGTCTTCACTCCTTCCAACCGATCTCCCCACAAACCAGATCGCCCCATGGCCTCCGCTCGTGACCGGTACGAGATGGTGGCCCTCGCCACGAAGAGCAACCCGTACTTCTCGGTAGACGACATAGAGCTGGTTCGCGGCGGCACTTCCTATACAGTGGATACGGTTCGTGAATTCAGGGAACGGCGTGGGGATGAGGTCTCTCTCCATTTGGTGATAGGAGCAGACCTGATGCTGGACCTCGAATCGTGGAAAGATCCCGACCAGCTGCTCGCGCTTGTCACGATCATCGTGATGTCGCGGCCGGGCTATGATCTGAGGCAGGTCCCGGAGCCGTTCCGTGGCCGGTTCGAGGTAGCCCGGGTGAGCCACATCGACATCTCCTCGACGATGATTCGTCAGCGCGTACTCGAGGGGCGATCGGTCCGCTACCTGGTCCCCGATGCCGTGGAGGCATACATCAGTGCCAAAGAACTCTACCGCGGCAGATGAGTCGGCCTACCGAGCAGAAGGGGGAGAGCGGCGGCTCTTCCTCATCGATGGATCGGCTCTCGTCTACCGGGCCTACTTCGCATTCATCAATAACCCTCTCCGGAGCTCCAGGGGCGAGAACACCAGCGCGGTCTTCGGCTTCACCAATACACTCCTGAAGCTCATGAGGGACTACGATCCGCGCTACTGGGCTGTCGTCTTCGATACCGGCCGCCCGACCTTCCGGCACGAACAGTTCCCCGAATACAAAGCATCGCGCGAGGAGATGCCCGACGACCTCCGGGATCAGCTGCCGATGGTCCGTGAGCTGCTCGACGCGATGAAGATTACGGCCCTGGAAGCGGAGGGATACGAGGCTGACGACATCATGGCCACACTCGCCAGGCGCGCGCGAGAGGAGGGCATGGAGGTCGTCCTGGTCAGCCCGGACAAGGATCTGCTCCAGGCGGTGGACGAGGGGACATTCGTTCTCTATCCGCCGCGCGGCGCCGGGGACTGGGTCCTCTACGATGAGGCGAAGGTGAAGGATAAGCTGGGTGTCCCCCCGGGTTCTGTGGCCGAGCTCCTGGCGCTCGCTGGCGATTCGATCGACGATATCCCCGGCCTCCCGGGGATCGGGGAGAAGACGGCGCGCGACCTGATCCAGACGTTCGGGAGCATCGAGGACGCCCACACGAGAGCCGACGAGATCAGGAAGAAGAGCGTCCGTAACAGTCTCGTCGAGCACTATGATGATGCGCTCCTGTTTCGGGAACTTGTGCAGCTGTGTACGGACGTGCCCATTGTCCTGGACCTCGAGGATCTGGCGGCTCAACCGTTCGAAGGTGAGCGGCTACGATCTCTCTTCGTCCGGCTCGAGTTCATGAGCCTCGTACGCGAGCTGGGGCTCGGCGGCGAGGAGGAGCCCTTCGCCTACCGGGTCGTGGCCGGCCGGGACGAACTGGCCGATCTCGTCACACTCCTCAAAGAGAGCGGGGGATTCGCCATCAGGCCGCTCGTGCGGGGAGAGCGCCCGGAGGAGATCGAGCTCGTGGGATTGGGGATCGCCACGGACCCGCAACGGACTTGGTACGTACCGATCGTATGCGAGGGCGTAGGAGGGATCGGGACAGCCCCTGGATCGCCTGTGCCGCCCGGGGAGCCGGGGCTCTTCGAGGGGCGGGGCCTGCCTGTCGAAGAAGTGCGCGAGCTCATGTCACCTCTGCTCGCGGACCCCGCCGTACCCAAGTGGGGACACGACACGAAGGTGTTGCACCACGGACTCATGCGGTGCGGGGCCGAGCTCGCGGGGCTCGCCTTCGATTCGGCGGTCGCCTCCTATCTCCTTGACCCATCTCAGCGGAGCGTGGATCTGCAGACCCAGAGTCTTCGGCTTCTCGGAGAATCGATCCCTGGCCTCGAGGAACTTCTGGGCAAGGGGAAGAAGGCGCTTTCCCTGGAGTCGGTCGAAGTCGACCGGCTCGCCGAGCACTGCTGCCGCGAGGCCGCGGTCGTGGTCCGCCTGAGGGATCACCTCCAACCGGCCCTGGCGGAACGAGAACTCCCCCATCTGTACCAGGAGGTGGAGATACCGCTCATCGGCGTGCTGGCACGGATGGAGCGCTGCGGGGTCGCGATCGACCTAGACTTCTTCGCCGAGATGTCGGCGAGGCTCGGCAAGGAACTCGAGGGATTGGTCGGCTCCATCTACGAACTCGCAGGTACGACGTTCAACATCAACTCTCCCAAACAGCTCGCCGACATCCTCTTCGACCGGCTCGGGCTTCCCGTAATCAAGCGAACGAAGACCGGCAGATCGACCGACGTCGAGGTACTGGAGAGGCTGGCGGAGGAGCACCCGTTGCCGGAGAAGCTGCTCCACTACCGCAGTCTGTTCAAGCTGAAGTCGACCTACGTCGATGCGCTGCCCCATCTCGTCGATCCCCGTACCGGACGGATCCACACCACGTTCAATCAGACGGCGACCGAGACAGGTCGGCTCTCCTCCAGCAGCCCGAACCTCCAGAATATCCCCGTGCGGGGGGAAGAGGCGGGCGAGATCAGGAGGGGGTTCGTGCCCGGCGAAGCGGGATATCTACTGCTCGCTGCTGACTACTCTCAGATCGAGCTCCGCATCGTTGCGCATCTCTCCCGGGACGACCGGATGGTCGAGACATTCGTAAACGGAGAGGATATCCATACGATCACTGCCGCCGAGATATTCGATCTCGATCCGTCGGACGTCACACCTGATCATCGACGCCAGGCCAAAGTCGTCAACTTCGGGATCATCTACGGCATGGGTCCGTACGGCCTGGCCAAACAGCTCGACATATCGCCCGGCGAGGCGAGCGACTTCATCTCCAGCTACTTCTCCCGTTATCCCAAGGTCAACGAGTGGATCGAGCGAACAATCGATGAGGCGCGCGAGCGGGGATATACCACGACCCTGATGCAGCGGAGGCGATATCTGCCCGACATCTCCAGCCGGCGTCGAGGGATGAGGGAGTATGCCGAGCGCACCGCCATCAACACGCCGGTGCAGGGCACGGCGGCCGACCTGATCAAGGTGGCGATGATCAATATCGACCGGGAGCTGAGGTCCCGCGACCTGAGGGCATCGATGATCCTGCAGGTGCACGACGAGCTCCTGTTCGAAGTGGCCGAAAAGGACGTGGAGGAGTGCTCCGGGCTCGTCCGCACCCAGATGGAGTCGCCGCTGCCGCTCTCCGTACCGATCGCCGTTCATATCGGTGTGGGCGGCACGTGGTTCGAGGCCCACTAGAGGCGCACCAGGACCCCGCTACCCGTGCGGGGTCGCTCGGGGGAACCGGCAACACTCCTGGTTCAGATACTCAGGGGGAGGTACGTGACAGAGAGGCGCCGCATCTTCCGCGTCGGACTCACCGGCGGGACCGGGGCCGGCAAGACCGTCGTCGCCCGATACCTCGTGAGCTGGGGTGCCCTACTCATCGAGGGAGACGTCATCGGGCGCGAAGTCGTCGAGCCCGGTTCCGACGCGTGGAAGGCGCTTGTCAACGCCTTCGGGCAGGAGATTCTGCTCCCTGAGGGGACACTCGACAGGAGGAAGCTCGCACACCTCGTCTTCACTGATCCGGCGGCTCGTGCCGCGCTCGACTCCATCATTCATCCTCCCCTTCTCTCCCGTCTCCATGAGACGATCCAGAGAGTCGAACAGCATGCCGGCGCGCACGGCCGCATCCTCGTCGTCGATGCCGCCCTGATCTTCGAATGGGATATCCTCGACTGGTTCGATCGGATCCTCGTCGTCGTCGCCTCCGAGGAGTCCTGTGTCAGGCGGCTCATTGAGGACGGATTGAGCGAAGCCGAGGCGCGCGGCCGCATCCGTTCCCAGCTCGATCCTCTGGAGAAGGCCCGGCGGGCCCATGAGGTGATCCGCAACGACGGGTCGCTCGAGGAGCTGGAGACGGCGGCCCGGGAGGTCTGGGAGAGGTTCCAGCAGGCGGCCCGCGCCTGACCCCTGCCCTTTTTCGATCATCCCCGCTCCATGTCCCGACTGCCGGTGCGCCGCTCTGTTGCGCTGCCTCACGGCAGCCGAGTTCGAGTGCCGGCCCGGGGATCCTCGAGCCGCGGACCGGCATCAGGCTCTCCGGCGCCCCGTCTTGACAAACGCTTCCCCCGAACATATAATGAGTTGAGAGCAAAGGAGGGGCTATGGAGATCGGTGGATTGCGTGACACCCTCAGCGAGCTCCGGGCTCGGATGGAGACTCTGCGGGGGTTTCTTTGACCTGGAGACGAGGCAGCGCGAGATGCGACGTCTCGAGCAGGAGATGGCCCGGGCCGGGTTCTGGGATGACCGCACGCGGGCCCAGGAGACGCTCGAGACGTTCAATGCTCACAAGGGCTGGATCGAGGCCTGGCAGAAACTAGAGGGCCAGGCTGACGACATCTCTGTGCTCGTCGAACTGGTTGAAGAGGACGACGAGGCCACCAGGAAAGAGATCGAGCAGGGCCTGGAGCGTCTCAGGGAGGGTATCGAGGATATCGAGCTGAGGCACATGCTCAGGGGGGAGGACGATGAGCGTGATGCGATCCTCGCGATCCATCCCGGGGCGGGTGGAACTGAGTCCCAGGACTGGGCGGGTATGCTCTTCCGTATGTATCTGCGGTGGGCAGAACGGAGGGGCTACCAGCATCGCATGCTCGACTTCCAGCCCGGCGAGGAGGCGGGGATCAAGAACGCCACCATCGAGCTCGTGGGACGCTATGCATATGGATACCTCAAAGCAGAGAACGGCGTGCATCGCCTGGTCCGTATCTCGCCGTTCGATGCCAGTCACCGCCGACACACCTCCTTTGCCTCGATCTTCGTGACGCCTGCTATCGAGGACGATATCGAGGTCGACATCAGGGACAGCGATCTCAGGGTCGACACCTTCCGCTCTTCCGGAGCAGGCGGTCAGCACGTCAACAAGACCGACTCGGCCGTGCGCATCACGCACATTCCTACCGGCATCGTAGCGACATGTCAAAATGAGCGCTCACAGCATCAGAATCGCGCGAATGCCATGCTCATCCTCCGTTCCCGGCTGTATCAGTACTACCGGGCCCGTGAGGATGAGCGCCTTCAGGCCCTCGAGGACGAGAAGACCGAGATCGCCTGGGGCAACCAGATCCGGTCCTATGTCTTCCACCCCTACAACTTGGTCAAGGACCACCGGACCAAACTCGAGGCAGGCAACACGGGCGCTGTGATGGATGGGGCGATCGATGAGTTCATCAGGGCGTACCTGATCCAGACAGGCTCGCCCGCGGCCACTGACGCTGCGTGAAGACAGGCTTGGCGCAGCACGCAGCTTGTATTATCTTGTACATGGTGCCGGGCAGAGCCCCGGGGGCTCCCGTCGGCATCCGGGCGGAGGGTCCATCCTGATATGTCCGGAGATGACGGGTCGTGTCCGGTTCGGTACCATGCCAGAGGGAGGGAGGCTGACCGGTGGGGCGAGAACTCCGCCAACAGATGGCGCAGAGGTTGAAGAAACTGTCTCTGCTGGAGGAACGAGGGACAGTCGCCTTCGCCTACCGGTTCTCTCCCACCCACGTGAGCAGGGAGATCCTTGAGAACGCTGACGAGTTCGTGGAGCAGGGGACGAGGGTGAAGATAGCGGGGAGACTCGTGTCTCTCAGGGAACACGGCAAGACGACGTTCGCTCACGTACTCGACGGCCACGGCCGCATCCAGCTGTATCTGAGACAGGACAGGCTGGGGGAAGACCAGTTCGAGGTCACGAAGCTCTTTGACATCGGTGACTTCGTGGGCGTCGAAGGTCATGTCTTTCGCACGCGGACGAGCGAGGTGACGGTCGAAGTCGAGTTGTTCGCTCTTCTCGCCAAGTCCCTGAGGCCGCTCCCTGAGAAGTGGCATGGGCTGCGCGATGTGGAGACCCGATCGCGACAGCGGTATGCAGATCTGATCATGAACCAGTCTGTGAAGGATGCATTCACCGCTCGATCGCGAATGATCGGTCTGATCCGTTCCTTTCTCGAGGCGAGGGGGTTCATCGAGGTGGAGACGCCTGTACTCCAGGAGCGGTACGGAGGGGCGTTCGCCCGGCCATTCGTCACACATCATCAGGCACTCGACATGCCGCTCTACCTTCGCATCGCGGACGAGCTGTATATGAAGCGTCTGATCATCGGCGGCTATGAAAAGGTATACGAGATCGGAAAGGATTTCCGGAATGAAGGGATCGACAGATTCCACAATCCCGAGTTCACCATGCTCGAAGCGTACCAAGCCTATGCCGACTACCACGACATGATGGAGCTCGTGGAACAGCTCTTCTCGGATGTGGCGCGGGAGCTCGTGGGATCGACATCGATCACCTATCAGGGCCGGCACGTCGATCTCAGGCCGCCCTGGCGCAGAGTCACCTTCCTGGGCGCACTCGGTGAACATCTGGCCCGGGATGTACGCGATCTCGAGGCCGATGCTCTGCGAGGACTGGCGGTCGAGCGGGGGATCGAGGTAGACGACGCGGATGACCGTGCGAAGCTCCTTGACGTGCTCTTCAGCGAGGCGGTTGAGCCGCACCTGATCGAGCCCTGCTTTGTCACTGACTATCCGATGGAGATGTCTCCACTGGCGAAGCGGGCCCGGCACGATCCAGCCGTGACCGAGCGGTTCGAGCCCTTCATCTGCGGGATCGAGTTGGGAAATGCCTTCTCGGAGTTGAACGATCCTCGCGAGCAGCGCGAACGTCTGGAGGAGCAAGCGCGTCTGAGAGAGGCAGGGCGAGTTGATGCCGAAGGAATCGACGAGGACTTCCTGAGGGCGATGGAGTACGGGATGCCGCCCACGGGTGGCCTCGGATTGGGGATTGATCGAATGGCGATGCTCTTCACCGATACGCATTCCATACGAGACATGATCTTCTTCCCGCATATGCGGCCCGAGACGCCGACGGATATAGACGCAGAGGACGTGGAGGCTGATGAGTCGGTACCGGTGGCACGCCGCGATCCTGGATCGGAATAGGGCGAGCGAGCCGGGTGAGGTGAGTGCGCGAGGGGGCGATGAGACGACACGAGTGGATGGTTGCCAGGAGGTACTTCGGATCGAAACGATGGCGCTGGTTTCCCTCTGCGATCTCCACCTTCTCGATCGGAGGGATCTTCGTCGGTGTGGCAGCCTTGCTCACGGTACTCTCGGTCATGAACGGCTTCCACACCGAGCTCCGGGATAAGATCATCGGCACGACGTCTCATCTCGTCGTATTGCGCTATCACAACGAGCCGGTGGAGGAGTATCGCGCGCTCAGTGAGCAGATTCAGACGTATCCCCATGTAGTCGGCGTTGCACCGTTCGTGTACTCGAAGGCGATGATCTCTGCGGAATCGTACGTCGACGGGATCGTGGTTCGAGGGATCGACCCGGAGGTGGGGCTCGGCGTGATCGATCTGCCGGAGAACATCGTCCTGGGTGGGCTCGCGCTGGGGAATGAGGGAGAGGACGGCCTTCCGGGGATAATTCTCGGGCTTAACTTGGCAGACAACCTCCGTGCGCACATCGGGACGGAGGTGGTCCTCGCCACGCCCGGATCGGCGCTCGCGCCGATGGGAGTGGTGCCGAGGCTCAAGAAGTTCCGTGTCGCCGGGGTCTTCGATGCAGGTATGTATGAGTACAATGCCTCTCTGGCCTACATATCACTCGAGAGTGCACAGGATATCTTTGATATGGGCGATCGGGTGACGGGCCTGGAGGTGAAACTGGACGACATATATCGCGCTCCGGCGGTCGCGCGGGCCATCGAACGGGATCTCGGGTATCCGTTTCGGACGAATGACTGGATCGAGCTGAACAGCAATCTCTTCCGTGCCCTATCTCTCGAAAAGCAGGTGATGTTTCTCATATTGGCGTTGATCGTGGTTGTCGCGGCATTCAATATCGTTTCGAGCCTTATTATGCTCGTCATCAAGAAGACGAAGGAGATCGGGATTCTGAAATCGATGGGAGCGACCGCCGGGAGCATTATGCGTATATTTGTGCTGGAGGGGCTGATTCTCGGGGTGATCGGCACCGTGATGGGTGTAGCAGGGGGGCTCGTCCTCTCCTGGGTCATCGACAGATATCGATTCATTCGGATTCCGGGGGAGGTCTACTTCCTCGATACTCTGCCGGTGAGAATGGAACTGACCGATTTTGTGGTGGTCGCGGCAGCATCGCTTACGATAAGCCTGTTGGCGACGATCTATCCCGCATATCGTGCCTCGCGGCTGGTTCCGGTCGAGGCGATCCGATACGAATGATCGTGGTTGGAGAGGGCTGGCAAACGACGAGCGATTGATGGCGATTCTCGAGGCGAGGGGGCTGCACAAGGTTTATGGCCGGGGGCCCGGCTCACTCCACGTGTTGCACGGCATCGATCTGCTGATCGACACGGGGGAGGTGGTCATAGTCATCGGGCCGTCGGGTGCCGGGAAGTCGACACTCCTCCATATACTGGGGGGTCTCGACCGCCCCACTCGAGGGCAGGTGATGTTCGACGGGGCGGATCTGTTTCGGCGATCGGCCCAGGAGCTCGCCCGTGTGCGGAACCGGAGTGTAGGATTCGTCTTTCAGTTTCATCATCTGCTGCCGGAATTCACCGCGCTCGAGAATGTTCTGCTTCCGATGCTGATAGCGGGAGAGTCGAGGTCCGGAGCCGTGGGGAGGGCGACAGAGTTGCTCGAGGCCGTCGGATTGGGAGCTCGAGTCACACATCGGCCGAACGAGCTCTCTGCCGGCGAGAAGCAGCGTGTTGCGGTAGCACGGGCCCTTGTCAATCGCCCCAAGATAGTGCTGGCCGACGAGCCATCCGGCAATCTCGACCGAGCGACGGGTGAGATGCTCTATGATCTTATAATGAAGCTGAAATCTGAGTACGACACTACGTTCGTCATCGTCACCCATGACGAGACCCTGGAGGATAAGGCGACGAAGGTAGTGCGGTTGGTCGACGGGAAGATCGTCTAGGATGCGGTGAGGAAGAGCCCAATGAAATGCGATAACTGTGGAGAACGGGAAGCGACGGTTGAGTACCGAGAGATGCGGGATGGGAAGACAACCACCTATCATTTCTGCAAGGACTGCGCCAAAGAGAAGGGGCTCGAGTCGACTCCCCCCAAGACTCAGTACTCAATAAGCGACATACTGGTAAGCATGGTCGATGGATCCGGGACATCCGAGACAACGATAGAGAGCGAACTGCGGTGTCCCAAGTGTGCGCTCAGCTATGCCGAGTTCGGGCGGGGAGGGAAGCTCGGGTGTCCCGCGTGCTACACTGCATTTCGCGGGCAACTCGAACCGCTCCTGCGGCGCATTCACGGCGCAACAAGCCACGTGGGCAAAACGGTCAAGGCGGCGAGCGCAACGAGCAAGACGAAGCGGGAGATACGCCAGCTCGAACGGGCCCTGCAGCAGGCTGTCCAGAGAGAAGCCTTCGAAGATGCAGCGGAGATCCGGGACAAGATCCGGACGCTGGAGGCAGGACTCATCGTCCCACAATCGAATACGAAGTCGGAAGTATCGGGAGCATCGGAGGGCGAATGATGGACCTCGATGGCATGGTGGGGCAGGCGCCGAAGTGGCTCGAGGGGTCGGGGCCGACGCCTGAGATCGTACTCTCCTCACGGGTGAGACTGGCCCGGAATCTGGCTGCCTATCCATTCGCCCAGCGGGCAAAGGCGAGTCAGCTAGGAGAGATCGTCTCCGAGGTGGAGCGGGCCGCGATGGCGAACGAGCTGTTCGAGGAGGCGCTGGTTGCGGAGATCAAGGGGCTGTCGGACATCGACAGGCGCTTCCTTCTCGAGCGGCACCTTATCAGCCCGGAGATGGCGACGCAGCGACGAGATGGAGCGCTCATCGTCGCAGACGGTGAGAGTGTCAGCATAATGATCAATGAGGAGGATCACCTGCGCCTCCAGTCGATTTGCTCCGGCCTGCAGTTGTCTGATGCGTATCGCGCGATCGACGGAGTGGATGATGGGCTGGAGGAGACGCTCCAGTATGCATTCCTGGACAAGTGGGGATACCTCACCGCCTGCCCCACCAACACGGGCACGGGCATGCGGGCCTCCGTCCTCATTCACCTCCCTGCGCTAGTCCATACAAAGGAGATCGACAAAGCATTGCGTGGGGCAAGTCAGGTCGGTCTCGCGGTCCGGGGGTTCTATGGAGAGGGCACCGAGGTGAAGGGGAACCTGTTTCAGATATCGAATCAGACTACCCTTGGCCGGAGTGAGGAGGACAGCATCGAGGCCCTCGACCGCGTGACGCGCCAGATCATCGACTACGAGAAGAGACAGCGGGAGGTGCTCATACAGAGTGCACCCCACCAGGTCGAAGATAAGATCTGGAGGGCGTACGGCATTCTGACGAATGCGCGAATCCTCAGCTCCGATGAGGTGATGTCGATCTCATCCGCAGTGCGGCTGGGGATCGGTCTGGGATTGATCAACACGCTTCCGCTTACTGTATTGAACGAGCTCGTCATTTTCACTCAGCCAGCTCATCTTCAGCGGTACTACGGGGCCGAAATGGAGGCCTCGGAGCGTGACACAAAACGAGCAGAGTTCGTCCGGGAGAGCGTCATGGGGCGCTGACCTGCCGGACGATTTTCTCCTGGTTCCGAAAAGAGAGGGTCGCTGTGCGAGGACGCGTATCGAGGAGCCGCCCACGAGGAGCGGCGCCGAGGACGTCGCGAGACCCGCTACCCGGAGGACGATAGATGCAAGACAGATTTACTGAGCGCGTGAAGAGAGTGATGTATCTCGCCCGAGAAGAAGCCGCGAGGCTGCAGCACGACTATATCGGGACCGAGCATCTCTTGTTAGGGCTGATCAGGGAGGGGGAGGGTGTTGCGGCGTTGGTGTTGATGAACCTGGGCCTCGATCTCGAGACCCTTCGGCAGGCGGTCGAGGACGTCGCTCCCGCCGGCGGTGGTACGCTGACGATCAGCGAGATCCCGTTGAATCCGAACGCCAAGAGGTCGCTCGAGCTCGCCGTCGAGGAGGCACGCTCCCTGGGGCATAGCTACATCGGGACCGAGCATCTCCTTCTCGGACTTCTCAAAGAGGGCGAGGGCGTCGCGTCGATGGTTCTCAAGAAACTGGGGGTGAGCCTCGAACAGGTCAAGGAGGAGACGGTTAACCTCCTGGGTGGAGCGATGAAGGAGTTTCATCCCCATCCTCAGCCGCAGCAGCTGGCCGCCAAGGAGAAGTCGAAGACCGCGGCGCTCGACTACTTCTGTCGGGATCTGACGCAACTGGCGATGGAAGACAAGTTGGATCCGATTATCGGCCGGGAGCAGGAAATAGAGCGGGTCGTCCAGGTTCTGAGCCGCAGGAAGAAGAACAATCCTGTCCTTATTGGAGAGCCGGGTGTGGGGAAGACAGCCATCGTCGAGGGTCTCGCCCAGCGCATCGTCGAGGGCAACGTGCCGGAGGTCCTCAAGGAGAAGCGGGTCATGACGCTCGATATGGCGGCCGTCGTTGCCGGAACGAAGTATCGCGGTCAGTTCGAGGAAAGACTGAAGGCGGTGCTCAACGAGATCAGGCAGTCGGACGAGATCGTTCTGTTCATCGACGAGCTCCACACGATCGTCGGTGCGGGCGCGGCAGAGGGGGCGATCGATGCCTCTAACATGCTGAAGCCGTCTCTCGCACGTGGCGAACTGCAGTGCATAGGCGCAACGACTCTCGAGGAGTATCGCAAACACATCGAAAAGGACGGCGCGCTCGAGCGCCGCTTCCAGACGATCATGGTGGATCCTCCGTCTGTTGAGGAGACCGTTGACATCCTGAAGGGGCTGCGTGACAGGTACGAGGATCATCATCGGGTGCGCTACTCGGACGAGGCGCTCGAGGAGTCGGCACGTCTCTCTGATCGATACATCTCCGATCGGTTCCTGCCCGACAAGGCGATTGATGTCATCGACGAGGCAGGATCGCGCGTGAAACTCTCGGCCATGACGACGCCCCCCGAGCTCGTCGGGCTGGAGCACGAGCTCGAAGACGTCGTGAAAGAGAAGCGCCTCGCTATCGAGAGGCAGGAGTTCGAGCGTGCTGCGGCGCTGCGGGATCGCCAGAAGAAGATCAACCGGGAGCTGAAGCACCTGCGCAAGGAGTGGACCGAGAAGCGGATGGAGGCGAGACACGAAGTCAGTGCTGAGGACATTGCCTTCATAATCTCGCGCTGGACGGGGATCCCGATTCTCAGGCTAGAGGAACGCGAATCGACGCGGCTGTTGAAGATGGAGGCCGAGCTGCGCAGGCGGATCGTCGGCCAGGATGAGGCACTTCAGGCGATCTCCCGTGCGATCCGCCGAACGCGGGCGGGATTGAAGGATCCGCGCCGACCGATCGGTTCGTTTCTCTTCCTCGGACCGACCGGTGTGGGGAAGACCGCTCTGGCGCAGGCCCTCGCCGTCTTCCTGTTCGAGGACGAGAGCGCACTCGTGAGAGTCGATATGTCGGAATACATGGAGAAGTTTGCCGTCTCGCGTCTCATCGGGGCGCCCCCGGGGTATGTGGGGTATGAAGAGGGAGGCCAGCTGACTGAGAAGGTGAGACGGAAGCCGTACTCCGTCGTCCTCCTCGACGAGATCGAGAAAGCCCATCCCGATGTCTTCAACCTCCTTCTCCAGATATTCGAGGACGGCCACCTGACCGATAGCTTCGGCCGCCGGGTCAACTTCAAGAACACCGTGCTGATCATGACCTCGAACATCGGGGCGAGGGAGATCAAGAAGGGACAGAGCCTCGGATTCAGGAAGACCGATCCGGCCCAAACCTACGAGGCGATGAAGGATACTCTGACGACCGAGCTCAAGAAAGTATTCAATCCCGAATTCCTCAACCGGGTGGACGAGACCGTCATCTTCCGGGCGCTCGGTAAGGAGGAAATGGCCAAGATCGTCGAGATCATCCTCGACGATGTGCGGTCTCGACTGGCAGAAAAGAAGATGAAGCTGGTCCTCACTCCAGAGGCTCAGGAGCTCCTGGTGAATGAGGGGTTCGATCCCACGTTTGGGGCCCGGCCTCTGAAGCGCGCGATCCAGCGGCTCATCGAGGATCCTCTGTCGGAAGAGCTACTCCGCGGCAGATTCACTGAAGGGTGTACCATCAAAGTTGAGCGTTGCGAGGACCGGCTTGCGTTTGTCGAGGATCGACCGATGGCGATCAGTGGGACGACGTCCTCCAACGGTTTGCCTCTATTCTAGGAGAGGGTGGAGCACCGTTCCGCATCGACCTGCTCCAGTCTGATATTCACCCTCACGATGATGCTCCGGCCGTGTCGTCAATGACGACCGTGGCACACGATTTTTTCCCATGTAGGATTCTGTCTCACGAGGGACGCAAGTTTTTTGCCTCAGGGATGTTCTGCCCTTTGGAAACGAGGGCACGACATTGGTGTCGGCAACCACATTCGGCGCTGCGAGGTGAGGATGATGCGACGAGGTTACTGCTCTCTGGCCGCTCTCCTCTGTGTGGTCTGCCTCCTCGGGGCCTACGGGTCGCATGCACAAGAACTGGCTGCGGTGATCACGGCCGTCGAGGTGAGCGGGAACCAACGGTTCGATACAGGTACAGTTCTATCCAACTTCGGCCTCGAGGTTGGCGATCGAGTCGATCAGGTCGCGATAGCGGAGGGGATCCGTCGGCTCTACTCTCTCAGAGTCTTCTCGGATGTGGAGGTCGAGGCAGAGCCGGAGCCTGAGCGGGGTGGAGTGCGGCTGATAATCATCGTACTTGAACACCCTACGCTCGCGCAGTTGGAGTTGAGGGGCAATCGCGCTGTCTCATCGGGTGACATCGAGAAGGAGTTGATACCGCGGACCGGGCAGACGATCTCTCCGCAGACGGTCCTCCGCTGGAAGCGCCTTGTCCTCAAGCTGTACGAGGAGAAGGGCTATCTCCTGACGACGGTGACCGAAGAGGTCGGTCTTCCAGATGACAGGGGTGGGGTGCACGTCACCCTGAACATCGATGAGGGGAGGAAGGTCAAGATCCGTGACATCGACATCAAAGGTAACGAGGTATTCTCGGATGAAGCGATCGAACGGAACCTGACGAACCGAGAGAAAGAGTGGTACCGGTCCGGCTCCTTCAAGCGTGAGGAATTGGATGAGGATCTGGACAAGATCGTCGCCCTGTATCGGAAACATGGGTACGTGGACTGCAAGGTTGCGGAGCACCGTTTCCGCTACGATGACCAGAGGGAATGGGTGACCATCACCATTGTTGTCGACGAGGGGCAGCAGTATCGGGTCGGGAGTATCGAGTGGGTGGGGAATGAGGCGCTGGCCGATGACGTGCTCCGGTCGGCGCTCAAGATCGGTACCGGTGACATCTACAATGTCGAGAAGGTCAACGAGACGCTCGGCTCACTGTACGCCGCATATACGGAAGAGGGCTACCTGTATGTGGGCATCGATCAGGAGGAGTCGACGCAGGGAGATGCGATCGATATCTTCTACCGGATCAGAGAGGGACGTCCGGCCCGCATTCAGAAGTTGGTGATCGCGGGGAACAGCCGCACGAAGGAGAAGGTGATCCGTCGCGAGCTCGTCGCCCTCCCCGGGGAGATATTCCGCCGATCATCGGTCATCCGTAGCCAACAGAAGGTCATGAACCTCGGGTTCTTCGAGAATGTGATGCTGGATTATCGAACTGCCAACGAGGAAGGTGATGTGGATCTCATCTTCAAAGTCGAGGAGAAGCAGACCGGTCACCTGGGTGGGGGGTTCGCCTACAGCGAGATCGATGCGCTCACATGGTATCTCGAGCTCTCTGAGCCGAACCTGTTCGGCCGCGCACGGAGGGGCTATCTGCGAACCGAATGGGGGAAGCGAAGACAGAACTACGAGTTCGGGTTCACGGAGCCATGGTTGTTCGACCGGCCGATCTCAGCCGGCTTCGACATCTTCCACATGACTCGATACCGCGACTACTACGATCAGAAGCGGACCGGCGGCGCGGTGCGGGCATCTGCCCCCATCCCGCGCCTCGACTACACCCGGATCTATGGAACGTATCGTCTCGAGGATGTCGAGATCGTACTCGGTCCGGACATCGATAAGAGCGATCTCTCTGCATGGTTTGTGGAGGGGAAGCGGCGAACGAGCAGCGCCATCTTCTCCCTGATTCGCGACAGCCGGGACTATGTCTTCAATGCGACCCGCGGCTCTCGTCTCGCCTACACCATCGAGGTGGCAGGAGGTCCGCTCGGCGGTCAGGTCGACTTCCACAAACATGTGCTCGATGCAAGGTCGTACTGGCCGACCTTCTGGAAGTTCGTCCTCATGCTCCGCGGGAGGTTCGGGATCGTCGACGGGTACTCGACGGCATCGAGCGTTCCGAGCTATGAGTACTTCTATCTCGGCGGGGCCGGCGACTACGGCATCCGCGGCTACCCTGATCCCACGTTCCATCCGGCGCGGGACATCGCGGGGCGGACGATGATGACGTTCACGGCGGAGCACAAGTTCCTGCTGACGGACAAGGTGTACTGGCTGCTCTTCGCCGACGCGGGCAATGCCTGGATGAATGTGCGCGACATCGGCAGCGAGGACTGGAAACGGGGGGCGGGAACGGGAATCAGGATAGAGATCCCGATGCTGGGAGTCCTCGGTTTCGACTTCGGGTACGGATTTGACAGAAAGCCGAAGCCGCGGTGGGAGTTCCACGTGCAGATGGGTGGGGCGGATTGACGGACGCCCCGACTGACGCGTCGGTGTGATAGGCGCACTCGCCGTCGACCGAACGGGGGCCGGCGCGTTCATGCAGCAGCCACAGACGTTGGGGGAGAGGAAGTCATGGATGGATCGATCGATACCGCACGTCAGTGGGGTACCCTGATGAAGACCCTGGTTACTGCCTCGGCCATCGTGGCGCTGGCCTCTGCCCTGGGCGGCGAAGAGGTGAAGATCGGGTACATCGATTCTGGACGCATCTTCACTGAGTACCGGGGCACGGCAGACATAGAGACACAACTGAATGAAGAACTGCGTTCGTGGCAGGGAGAGGAGCGTACGAGGCTCGGCGAGATCGAGCAACTGGAGGCTCAACTCGAGAGCCAGCGCCTTATGCTCAGCGATGAGTCCCAGAGGACGAAGCAGACCGAGATCGATCGCAAGCGAAGGGAATATCAGGAATACGTGCAGGGAGTGTGGGGGCCGGGTGGGCTCCTTGAGCAGCGCAACATCGAGCTCACTCAGCCGATCATCGAGAGGATCAATGTGGCGATCGAGAAGATCGCCAGTGCCGAGCACTACACGATGGTTCTCGATATAGCCGATGGATTTGTCGTCTATGCCGTCCCCGGGCTTGACGTAACCGACAAGGTAATCGAGGAACTCAATCGTGAGTTCGAGCCCCTGCTGGCCGCCGGCGAGAAGTTGAAGCTGGCAGTCTTCGATGTCCACGAGGCGGACAAGATGGCGCGCGAGCTCGGATATGGTGAACAGATTACTCAGTTCCTCGAGGCCGCATTGGTGGCGACGAACCTGTTCGAACTCGTCCGGGGGGATGACTTCCAGAGGGCGATGACGGAGAATATGGTCGTGCGGACTGACGAGCAGATCGAGCTGTCCGTCGCTCTCGACGTGGGACGTGATGCACGGGCAGAGGTCATTCTCCTGTCTGAGGTCAGCGTGACTCCCTCCGAGATCGAGATAGAGTCGGTTCTCTACGATGTGATGACGGGGCGGGAGTTGGCGCAGGGCCGCGGCACCGCAGCGAATGAGGAGGAGCTGGAGTCGGCAGTCAGCGTTCTCACCGGCTCCATTCTGGAGAAGGTACGGCTCTGAGAAGACTTCATGAAAGTGAATCTTGGGGAGATAGCGCAGCTCACCGAGGGAACGCTGATCGGTGATGCGTCCGTCCAGATCACCGGTGTCGCCGGCATAGAGGACGCGGGCGAGGGAGACATCACATTCATCGGTCATCCGCGCTACGCGTCCTTTCTCCATACCACAGGTGCTTCTGCGATCATCGTTGCGCGCGAGATCCCCGATGCGCCGAAGCCGCTCATTGTCGTGGCACAGCCATATCTCGCGCTGGCGCAAGTTCTCGAGGTGTTCGCCGGGTCCAGGCCCGAGCCGAAGGGGGTCGTCGATTCCACAGCGGTCGTCTCTCAGAGCGCAACGCTCGGCGCGGATGTCTCGGTCGGAGCCTATGCGGTGATCGAGGACGGCGCCAGCATCGGCTCCAACACCATCATCTCTCCCCTTGTATACGTCGGCAGAGGAGCGAGCATCGGAGACGACTGCGTTATTCATCCGATGACGGTCGTGCGAGAGGGCGTAACGCTCGGCGACCGTGTTATCGTACATGCTCATGCCGTGATCGGGAGCGACGGTTTCGGGTACGCTCAAGAGGGGCAGTCCCACCGGAGGATCCCCCAGATAGGAACGGTCATCGTCGAGGATGATGTGGACGTCGGGGCCGGAGTGACGATCGACCGGGCCACGCTGGGGGCAACGAGGATCGGGCGCGGCACAAAGATAGACAATCTCGTGCAGATCGGGCACAATGTGACTGTGGGCGAGGACTCGATCATCGTCGCCCAGGTCGGCATCTCAGGGAGCACTGAGATAGGGAAGCGCGTCATTCTCGCCGGGCAAGCGGGCCTGGTGGGGCATATCAAGATAGGTGATGGGGCGGTCGTCGGGGCGCAGGCGGGTGTGACGAAATCTGTGGCGCCGGGGGAGGTCGTCTCCGGATACCCCGCTCGTTCTCACCAGGCGGCGTCGAGAGTGTACGCATGCATGCAGCACCTCCCAGATCTGCTCAAGCGTGTCAAGCGGCTGGAGCAGAGGCTGGGAGAGTTGGAGAGCGAGCACCAGGGCGAGAAGGGCTGATGCGCGAACGGCAGCGCACGATCGCGTCCCTGGCGAGTGTCGCCGGGCGAGGGTTGCACACGGGGAAACAGGGCAAGGTCACGTTCAAGCCCGCCCCGCCGGACTCGGGCATCGTATTCGCCGTGACCGACGGATCGCCCCCGCGGCTCATTCGGGCTGAGATCGACAGGGTTGTGGAAACGGCCCGCGGCACGACCCTCGAGGAGGATGGTGTCCGGATCCATACGGTAGAGCACCTGCTCGCCGCGGTCTGGGGACTGGAGATCGACAATGTTCTCATAGAGATCGAGGGGAACGAGCCTCCCGTCGGGGATGGGAGCGCCCTTCCCTTCACGTCCTGTCTGGAGCCTTGTGGAACCGTCGAACAGGATGCGGCGAGGCACTACTTCTCTCCTCGACGGCCGATATTCCATTCCTCGGAAGAGAGCGAGATCGTCGTTCTCCCCCATCGGGAGTTTCGTGCGAGCGTCTATCTCGACTATGATCATCCAGCCCTTTCACCACAATTCCTCACGCTTGCGGTCGATCGCAATGTGTTCTTTCGCGAACTCGCGCCGGCGAGGACGTTCTGCCTCTTCAGCTGGGTCGAGTCATTGCGCAGTCGCGGTCTCATCCGCGGAGGAAGTCTTGAGAACGCAGTCGTCGTTACGGACCAAGGGATCCTGAATAAGGAACCTCTCCGGTTCGAGAATGAGTTCGTTCGGCACAAGATCGTCGATCTTATCGGTGACCTGGCCCTGCTGGGGCGGCCTCTCAGAGCACACATCATCGCCTTCAAGTCGGGTCACAGAGCCCACGTTGATCTCGTCAAGGAGATGAAGATGGCGGCAGAAGCGAGTGATGCTCCGGTTCTCGACACGGCAGCGATTCAGAGAATCATGCCGCACCGCTACCCGTTCCTGCTGGTCGATCGGATCCTCAGCATGGACAAGAAGCGGGTGGTGGGTATCAAGAATGTCACCGTCAACGAGCCGTTCTTCGTAGGCCACTTTCCCGGCCACCCGATCATGCCCGGCGTGCTCATCGTCGAGGCAATGGCTCAGGTAGGGGGATTTCTCCTCCTCAATATTGTCGAAGAACCTGACCAGAAACTTGTCTATTTCGTCGGCCTCGACAAAGTGAAATTCAGGCGGCCGGTCGTTCCGGGTGATCAGATGCGATTCGAACTGGAGTTGCTCAGGTTTCAGGGCCGCATCTGTCGCATGGCCGGCAAGGCCTATGTGGAAGGGGAAGTGGCGTGCGAGGCTGAGTTGACGGCCAGTGTTGTCGACCGAAAGGAGTAGTTCCTTGGCCATCGACCCGCGCGCAGTTGTCCACCAACGAGCAAGACTGGGCGATGGGGTGTCGGTCGGGCCCTGCAGCGTCATCGGCGAGCATGTGGTCATCGGCGAACGGACCGAGGTGGGGAGCGGCGTCTTGATCGAGGGGTGGACAGAGATCGGGGCTGATTGTCGGATCTGCCACGGTGCAGTGATAGGGACAGAACCCCAGGACTACAAGTACCGCGGAGAGGAGTCGTACTGCATTGTTGGTGACCGGAATGTCATCCGTGAGTACGTGACGATCAATCGGGCCACAGGCGAAGGGAAAAGCACGACCCTCGGGGATGGCATCTTACTGATGGCTTACTCCCATGTGGCGCACAACTGCACGCTGGGGGACGACGTCATCATCGCCAATGCTGTCAACATGGCGGGGCACGTGACGATCGAGGAGCACGCTATGGTGAGCGGGCTCATTCCGATCCATCAGTTCGTGAGGATCGGATGTCATGCGATGATCGGAGGGGGATCGCGCATAACCCAGGATGTAGTCCCCTACGGATTGGCAGTAGGGAATCCGCTCTCCATGCGGGGCATCAACGTGGTGGGCCTGAGGCGACATCGCTTCCCCGAAGGGGTGAGAACGACACTCAAGGAGGCTTTCCGGTTTCTGTTCCGCTCGGGTCTCAATACATCTCAGGCGCTGACTCGGATCAAAGCAGATCTGCCTACTATCCCTGAGATCGATCATCTCGTCGAGTTTGTCGAGAGCTCTAAACGCGGCATCACGAAGTAGATCGTCGTGTCAATCGGTGGAGGGCTAATGCGTTGGACCCGATTAGAGTAGGCGTTGTCGGAGTTGGCCATCTGGGCTGCGAGCATGCCCGCATCTATGCATCGCTGCCCGATGTCGAGCTGGTGGGTGTCTCCGATCTGGATTGGTCGCGGGCATCTGCCGTCGGGAAGCGGGTGGGAGTGAGGCCGTACAGCGACCACTCCGAACTCCTCGAGTCGGCGGATGCCGTGAGCGTGGCCGTGCCCACGGTCGATCATCACGCGCTCGTCAGGGAGGCTCTGCTTGCGGGGGCACACGTGCTTGTAGAGAAGCCGATCACGAAGACGATTGCCGAGGCTGAGGAACTTGTCCGGCTGGCCCAGTCCCGCGGCCTCGTTCTTCAAGTTGGCCATGTGGAACGATACAACCCGGCCGTGCAGGCTATGGTCGGCCGCGTGAGCCGCCCTCTGTTCATCGAATGTCATCGGCTCAGTCCGTTCGGTAACCGCGGAACGGACGTCTCTGTCGTCCTCGACGTGATGATTCACGATCTGGACATCGTCCTGGGGATGGTCGAGTCACCGGTCGTGGGGATCGATGCCATTGGCATTCCCGTTCTCTCTCCTTTGGAGGACATCGCTAACGCCCGCATAGAATTCGAGGGAGGATGTATTGCCAATCTCACCGCCAGTCGCGTGTCGGCCGAGAAGCTGCGAAAGATCAGGATATTCCAGCACGATTCGTACATGTCGGTCGATTATGTGGCTCAGAAGGTGAAGCTGTACCGCCGTGTACAAGACGAGGCGGGCCCGAGGGTCGTACAGGAGGATGTCGACGTAGCGGCGGATGAGCCGCTACGCATGGAACTCATCTCGTTTGTCGAATCGATCAGAGAAGGGAAGAGGCCGCTCGTCTCAGGCTGGGACGGCAAGCGGGCGCTCGAGGTTGCTCTCAGAATCGTCGATGTGATAAGGGATCGCCGGCAGGCGATGATCGACAAGATCGCGACGGATGGAGACAAGTGGCATATCCCGCGTGAGAAGGGAGAGTACATATCGGGGGGTCCAGGGGAGAGATGTGAGCAAGGTTAGAGTCGCCATAGCAGCGGGGGACATCTCCGGCGACGTGCACGGGGCGAGTCTGGCTGAGGAGATCGCCCGGATCATTCCGGGGGTGGAGCTGTTTGGGGTCGGCGGCGAGCGGATGGAGCGAGCAGGCGTGAGACTCCTCCATCGGATGGACCGGCTCGCGATCGTCGGTTTTATCGAAGTGCTTCGCCACATTCCGGCAGCTCACCGGGTTATGAAAGATATCCTCCAATCGCTCGCCACGCTCAAGCCGCACGTCCTCGTCCTGATCGACTACCCGGGGTTCAATCTCAGACTGGCGCACGCCGCAAAACGGGAAGGCGTGCGCGTTGTCTACTACATCGGACCGCAAATCTGGGCGTGGGGTGGGTGGCGCATACGGCGGATCGCCTCGTCGGTCGACAAGATGGTCGTGACGTTTCCGTTTGAGATCGACCTGTACCGTCGGGCCGGTGTCGACGTCGAGTTCGTGGGCCATCCGTTGCTGGACATGGTGGAGTCGAAGCTCGATCGCCGGACCTTTGCAGCCCGGCTCGGAATCGATCCAGAGAAGCCGATCATCGGGCTTCTTCCCGGATCGAGAGCTCAGGAGCTGCGTCGGCTCGTGCCGGTCATGTTGGATTCGGCAGAGGAGATGAGCCGCAGACGAGACGGGCTGCAGTTCGTCGTCGCATGCGCTCCCGGCGGTTGTCAGTCGTTCGTCCAGGAGAGGGCAAGGGGCCAGCGTCTCACCCTGAAAGTGGTGAGAGGGCTCACCTATGAGGTAATGAAGAATGCCGATCTCCTTCTTGTCGCTTCCGGTACCGCGACGCTGGAGGCGGCGATTCTGGGCACGCCCATGCTGATACTGTACAAGATCTCGTTTCTCTCCTGGCTGATCGGCAGACAACTGATCCAGGTTCCCAATATCGGCCTGGTCAATATCCTGGCAGGCCGTGAGATCGTCCCTGAGTTCGTGCAGTTCGGGGCGAGGCGCTCGAAGATCGTGCGTGCGGCTCTGGAGATGCTGGATGGCGAGGAGAGGCTTTCAGCAGTGGAGCAGGATCTGGATGCCGTCGTTCAGCGGCTGGGCCCTGTCGGCGCATCGAGGCGCGCAGCACAGATCGTCGCGGACCTGATCGAGAGTGGATAGTGGTGTGTGCCGGCGCGTCTCTCTGATTGACCTCCGTCGAGCACATAGCGTGGCGTACTTCAGGGATCGAGACACCGGATGAGCAGTACATCGCGATTGATGGAGCGGGTGGTAATGACGGTCGCGACATGGGTCGTAGCCCGCGTGATTCAGGTCTCGGGGAGGAGCTGGCGCCTGATTGAGATCGAGAGAGATCAGGTTGAGCGGGGTCGCCGGGATGGGGGGGTGATATATGCCTTCTGGCATGGGCGCATGATGGTTCCCGCGTACACCCATCGGCGTCGCGGGATACACGTCCTCATCAGCGAGCATCGCGACGGCGAGTACATCGACCGCGTCATACGGCGACTGGGCTTTGGTTCGGTGAGGGGATCCACGACCCGGGGTGGGGCAAAGGCTCTCTTCGGGATGGCAGGAGCAGGGCACAGGGGCCACGATCTCGCCGTCACTCCCGACGGCCCGGGGGGTCCGCGATTCCGGTTCCAGACTGGGGTGCTCTCGATAGCCCAACGGACCGGGCTCGCGGTCATCCCCGCAGGAGTCGCCGCCCATCCCTGCCTTGTACTCAGGAGCTGGGATCGATTTGTCATTCCGTTGCCTTTCTGTCGCTGTGTCATAGTGTACGGCGAGCCGGTTATCGTTCCCAGAGACTGCACGCGCGAGGCTCTTGAGCGACTGCGGATTGAGGCCGAGTCGACGCTGCGCGGACTCACAGCGCGTGCCGAGAGGCTCTCCCGGAGCCGTGCGGGAAGACGACTGAGGGCGGCACTCGGGCCCGGCGGGCAGCCGGGAGACGGCGTCGAGGCTGCGTCGCCGACTCCGACGCGGGAGACGAGGGCTCACGGCGCGACGCCGGGGGGAAATGATGGATCGTAGGGGACAACTGGCTGCGGCTGCCTACGATGCGGCCTCCACGGCAATGCTCCTCCTCGCCTCACCGGGACTGGCGTGGCAGCTCTTTCTCCGACCAGAGGAGTGGAAGCCCCGTCTGGGAGGGAGGCCGAGCTCGCCGGGGCGGGAGTCCCGGCGCGGTCCGGTCATCTGGCTCCACGCAGCATCTGTCGGAGAAGTGGCGGCTATGGCGCCCCTGGCAGCGGAAGTGAGGAGGCTGCGCCCCGATGCCTCGCTCCTCGTGACGACGGTTACTGAGACGGGACGGCAGCGCTCGCGCGATCTCATCCCGTCTGCCGACTGGCACACGCTTCTGCCAGTCGATCTGCGCTGGCTCACGCGGCACGCGGTGGAGTTCTGGAGACCATCGGCGCTGCTCATCGCAGAGACTGAACTCTGGCCCAGTCTGGTGCGTGAGGCGAAGCGGGCGGGAGCGACCGTCTGTCTGGTGAACGGGCGGATCTCCGGTGCGAGTTTTGATCTGTACCGCCGGATCTCCTGGTTGACGAGGCACGTTCTCGGGTGCTTCGATCTCCTTGCCGTCCAGACGTCGATCGATGCGCAGCGAGTCATCTCCCTGGGTGCTGGCCCTTCGCGTGTGGTCATCACCGGGAGCCTCAAGTATGATCTGAAGGGCGCCGCAGCTGATGGCCAGCTGAGCCGCCCGGTCCTCGGCATCCCGGAGAAGTCCCGTCTTCTCGTGGCCGGTTCAACTCGGGACGGGGAAGAAGAACTCGTGGTCGCGGCGATCGCCCGGATCGCAGACCGTGTGGCGGACCTGTACGTCGTCATTGCCCCCAGGCACCGAAAGCGGTTCGGGGAGGTTGCCCGAATTCTGAAGCGTCGCGGAATCGGTTTCCGGCGGCGTTCCATGGGGGAACGGCACAGGGGGGAGCAGGTTCTCCTGCTCGATACTATCGGCGAGCTGTCGAGAGTCTATGGCCTGGCAGATCTGGCGTTCGTCGGGGGGAGCCTGTTGCCGTTCGGGGGACATAACCCCCTTGAGCCGGCATACCACGGAGTGCCCGTGCTGTTCGGGCCGTACATGACGAATTCCCGGGAGAGCGCCGGGCGGCTGAGGGAGGTGGGGGGCGGCGTGGAGGTGTCCGGGCCGGACGAGCTTGCTCGTATGTGCGAGCGGCTCCTTCTCGATGAGGAGGAGCGCAGGAGGCGGGGAGCGGCCGCGCGTCTCGTCGTCGAGAATGAATCGGGTGTAGCGGCCCGCGTCGCCGAGCTGCTTGCTGAACGGGCGATCATCTAGGACCCATCGCGGTCCACCCCGGGTCCCGATCACACGGTACCGAGCACCTTGCGTTGCATGCCGGTGTGGGCCGGACATCGAGCTGCCGGCCGTGTGCCATTCCGCGGAATAGGAATGGGGCGCAAGCAGTGCCCGGGGACGGCTCGAGGGCACATGAGCACGGCGCGGGCAGTGCACCGGCGCACAGAACAGGCGGCACCGAAGCACGGCATACGCGGCACCGGCGTACGGCATGCGCCGCACCACCGCATGGCATGCGCGGCACCAGCCCGACCCCAACCGTGAACGGGCAGGCCGGGGAGCGCACGGGAACAGAGCGAAGAGTGCGCGAGCACAGGGCGTTGATCCTATGGTGAGCTCATGTTGAGGACGATTCCGCGAGCATGATGAAGAAGAGGCTATTCCGCGCGTGGGAGAAGATCATCGGCGAGGAGAGGGACGGCATCGTCCCTCTCTTGCCCTTGGCCCTTCTTATTTTGCTGTCCTGGGTGTACGGTCTGTGCGTGCGCGCCAGGCTCTGGATGCATCGGCGCGGCCTCCTTCGCGCTGGACGCATCGATGCGGTCGTTATGAGCGTCGGAAATCTCACGCTCGGGGGGACGGGGAAGACGCCGTTCGTCATCTATCTCGCCCGGAGGCTACGTGAACGTGGCATCCCGGTCGCGATCATTGCACAGGGCTACGGAAGGAAGGCGGCCGCGGGGCTCCTCGTGTCGGAGGGAGGCGGGCCTCTTGTTTCCGCAGAGGAGGTCGGGGATGAGGCGTACCTGTTCGCGGAGCGCCTGCCCGATATTCCTGTGCTTGTGAGCCGCGACAGGGTGCGAGTCGGCACGCTCGCGGTGAGCCGGTTCGGGAGCCGGGTCATTATCCTGGATGATGCGTTTCAGTGTCTGGGAGTGAGGCGGGAGGTCGACCTCGTGCTGGTCGACGCGACGAGAAGGCTCAGGACCGACCGGCTCTTCCCTGCCGGATATCTGCGCGAACCGGCGGGCGGCATTGCACGTGCGTCAGCTGTTGTCGTCACCAGGGTCGACGAATCGGACCGGGATTGGGAGAAGGAACTCGTGAGTATGGATGCGGTACGCACGCTCCCGATCGATCCTGTTGAGTGCCGGTTCCGGCCGATGTGGCTCTTCCAGCTCCTTGCAGGGGAGAGACGCAGCCTCGAGTGGCTGCGGGGAAGGCCGGTCATCGCGCTCTCGGGGATCGGCAATCCCGCATCGTTCGAGAGGACGCTCTGCGGTCTCGGTGCCGAGGTCGTCTCGTCGCTGCGCTATCCGGACCACTGGTGGTACCGCGCCCGCGATCTCGAGGAGGCACAGCAGCGTGCCGCGGCGGCAGGCGCCCAGGCCGTCATCACTACGGAGAAGGATGCCGTCCGCATCGCGGCCGCCGGGATCGACGACGTGATGGGGGGCCGGGATCCCGCAGGCACGAAGGCGCCCGTTCTCGTCCTCGTGGTCGAGCTCGAGGTGGCCAGGGGTGAGGAAGGCCTGTGGGGGCTGATCGACGGAGCCCTCGCCGACCGCGGGGTACTCGTCAAGGCATGACAGCGCCTCCCACATACCTGTCACCCCGGCAGAAGTTACCGCAGTCCCGACACTTCCCGAAAGGCGGCCCTGCCCTAGATTTCTCTTGACAACAGGGGCGTGATACCCTATGTTGGGACGTGGAAGCGCCGAGTGCAGTCACTCGGCGATTTCTCTAAGTGAAAAAGGGGTTGACGGTTGTCAGCCCATCTGTTAGAGTGAACGGCCAGAAAGCGGCGTTCACAACGGAGGTTTCGCTTGTGCGGTGGAGTCAGGGTCTCATCCCTACGTTGAAAGAGAATCCCTCCGATGCGGAGGTGGCGAGTCATATCTTGATGCTCCGGGCGGGGATGATTCGCCTGCTGGCCGCAGGCGTCTATTCCTATCTACCGCTCGCCTGGCGGGTGCTGAAGAGAATCGAAACGATCATCCGCGAGGAGATGGATAGGATCGGCGCTCAAGAGCTCTTCCTGCCGGTGCTGAGCGGAAGCGAGATCTGGGAGGAGACCGGACGGTGGAACGATTTCGGTGACGAGTTGTTCCGGCTGCGGGATAGGAAGGGACGGCCCATGTGTCTGGCGCCGACACACGAGGAGATCATCACAGATATCGCCCGGCGAGAGATCCGTTCATATCGAGATCTCCCGCAGATCTGGTATCAGATTCAGACGAAGTTCCGGGATGAGCCGCGCCCGCGGTCAGCTGTGTTGCGGGCCCGCCAGTTCATCATGAAGGATTCCTACTCACTGGATGTCGATGAACAGGGATTGGACAAGAGTTATCAACTCCACTACCAGGCATACAGGAATATCTTCGACCGCTGTGGACTCTCCTATTTCGTCGCCGGAGCGTCGAGCGGCCTGATGGGGGGATCTGGGTCACAGGAATTCCTCGTTCCGTCTCCCGCAGGGGAGGATGCGGTCGTCACGTGCGGCTCGTGTGGATATGCCGCGAATCTGGAGGTTGCGGGAGGGCGGCCCCGGCCGAAGGAATTCCCTGACAGGCCGCTTGAACAGGTCCACACTCCGGGCGTTCGCACAGTAGAGGAAGTCTCTAATTTCTTGCATGTTGAGGCCGCCCAGTTGATGAAGAGTCTCATGTATGTGGCAGACGGCTCGCCGATCCTCGTTCTGGTGAGAGGGGATCATGAGGTGAGCGAGTCCAAGCTCCAGTCGATCCTCGGGCCGTCGGTGCGCCCGGCCGAGCCCGATGAGGTGCTGGCCGCGGTGGGAGCGAACATCGGATTCATAGGCCCGGTCGGCCTGAGCGGGATCAGGATCATAGCGGATAAGTCACTCGAGGGCGGATACGGATACGTCTCGGGAGCGAACCGAGATGACTATCACGTGATCGGCATCAACGTCGGCCGTGACTTCGTGCCGGACGAATTCGGGGATGTACATGCCGTCAGCGACGGGGAGGGTTGTCTCGAGTGCGAGGGCGAAGTGAAGGTGGAGCGGGCGATCGAGCTCGGGCATATCTTCAAACTCGGGACGAAGTACTCGTCCAGCCTGGGTGCGACCTATTCGGATAAAGATGGAGTCGAGCACCCGATCGTGATGGGGAGCTACGGGATCGGACTCGAGCGGATCATGGCGGCTGTGATCGAACAGGGACACGACGATGAGGGCATCGTCTGGACGACCTCAGTTACCCCCTACGATGTCCTCGTCTTGCCTGTCAACGTTGATCACGGGGAGACAGTGGCCGTTTCAGAGGATCTGTACAGAACTCTGACGGCGTCGGGGCTCGAGGTATTGTTGGACGATCGGAACGAGCGGCCTGGCTCCAAGTTCAAGGATGCCGATCTGATCGGCATTCCCATCCGGGTGACGGTGGGCGAACGGAGCCTGGCCTCGGGCAAGGTAGAGGTCCGCGTGCGCAAGACGGGAGAGCAGATGCTCAGCGCTCCGGGCGATGTTCTGTCGGTGGTCAATCGCCTGCGTGAAGAAGCGGATATCTAGGTATGTGGCCCACTTTCTCAGATGATGTTTTTCGCTTGCGGTCCGTAGCACTCTATGATAGATTTGTCACAGAGTGGGCATGCGGAGCCCACTCTTTGGATAGTTAGCAGGATCAGGTGATGTCGGCAAGGCCTGAACTGATCGAGCGGCTCATGACGCTCGTCCGGCCGCTGGTCGAACGCGGCGGGTTCGAGCTAATCGACGTGGAATGCAGAGGAAGCCCGGGCAATATCATAGTCCGGTTGTACGTCGATCGGGTCGGCGGCATCAACGTGGACGAGTGTGCCGCGATCTCCCGGGACATATCTCTCAGGCTCGACATCGAAGATCTGATCGATGGACGATATCGGCTTGAAGTCTCTTCTCCCGGACTCGCCCGTCCGCTCACGACTCCGGCCGACTTCAGGCGGGCGGTCGGCAGGCAGGTGCGGATATCGACAAGGGGGACGGGACAGCGCCAGAAGGGGCGTAGAGAAGTTATCGGTGAGCTTCTCTCCGTGGGCGAGGGAGCGATCAGGCTCAGGCTCGTCTCCGGAGACGTCACCGAGATTGGATTTGAACAGGTCGACAGGGCCTCGCCGGTCGTCGACTTCGGGTCTCGCCGGGAGTCGTGACCGAGAGGTCGGCCGGCCCCTGGGTGCGGCACGTGGCCCTGGCACGGATGAGGAGACGTTTTTTCGATGGAATCGACGAATTACGAGATTCTTGAGGCGCTGGCACAGATCACCAGACAGCGTGGTGTAGACCGCGAGCTGGTCGTCGAGACGTTGCGCACCGGGCTGCTGGCGGGAGCGAAGAAGCGCTATGGGACAGTAGACAATATCGAAATCGAAGTTGGAGAAGAGAGCGGTGGGGTTCGTATGACCGCTACGAAGACCGTAGTCGAAGAAGTGACCAAGCCGGCTGAGGAGATCGATCTCGCATCGGCCCGCGAGATCCAACCAGATATCGAGATAGGCGGCACGGTCAAAGTCGAACTTCCGTTCGAGGAGTTCGGGCGGAATGCGATTCAGGTGACTAAACAGATACTGCTGCAGCGCGTGCGAGAGGCCGAGCGTGAACGCATATACAACGATTTCCACGCGAGAATCGGCGAGATAGTCACCGGAACGGTCCAGCAGATCGATCGCCGCGGGATCATCATCAACCTGGGCCGCACTGAGGCGATCCTGCCGCTGCGCGAGCAAATGCATACCGAGCGGTACCGCCAGGGCAATACGGTACGGGCCTATATCCTCGATGTGCTGAAGACGTCCAAGGGGCCGCAGGTAGTCCTTTCCCGCACACATCCTGAATTCCTTCAGAAGCTCTTCCAGTTCGAGGTTCCCGAGATCTACGATGGGATAGTAGCGATCAAGGCCGTCGCCCGTGAGCCCGGCGATCGCTCGAAGATCGCCGTCGTCTCCAAAGAGGAGAGGGTCGATCCTGTCGGCGCCTGCGTCGGCCTGAGGGGATCGAGGGTGCAGGCGATCGTGCGGGAACTGAGCGGCGAGAAGATAGACATCGTCCAGTGGAGCCCTGATGCGGCCACATTCGTGAGCAGGGCGCTCTCTCCTGCCAAGGTGACGAGGACGATTGCACACGAGACATCACACCGGATCACGGTCATCATACCGGATGACCAGCTATCGCTCGCCATCGGCAAAGGAGGCCAGAACGCACGGCTCGCTGCGAAGCTGACTGGATGGCGGATCGATATGGTCAGCGAGACAGAGTACGGGAAACGTCAACGGCGGGAAGAGCTGCTGTTGGTCACGCTGGATGAGCTTGCCGGCGTGGGGGAAAAGCTGAGGGGCCGCCTCCTGGGGGCCGGGCTCGACTCGGCCCAGAAGATCCGCGAGGCGGGGAAGGAAGCGATGCTCGCGATCAAGGGAGTGGGCGAAAAGACCGCGGACAAGCTGATGGCGTCGGTGGAAGAGGCTATTGCCGTGAAGGAGACCGCGCTCCGCGAGATAGAGGAAGCTCTGGAGGCTCGAGAAGCAGCGGAGGAGGGGGGTGAAGAGGCAGAGGGGTTGGAAGCGGAGGAGCCCGAGGAGCCAGCGGCGGCAGAGGAGGTTGTTGAGGAGCCGGACGAGGAGGTCGCTGCCGAGGCGGAAGCGCCTCCTGAGGAGAAAGTCGAGGAGGTCGCTGCCGAGGCGGAGGCGCCTGCTGAGGAGAAGGCCGAGGAAGTTGCTGCCGAGGCAGAAGCCGGTGCTGCGGAAGAAGCCGAGGAGATGGTTCCCGGGGAAGAGGTCGAGGATGCGCCTGTTGCGGCGGAGGAACCCGTGCAGGAGGCAGCCCAAGAGGCTCCTCTCAGGGCAGAGGTACCGTTAGAGAAGAGAGAGCCTCCAGCGAAGGCGGCTGCAGGTGAGGGGGCAGAGGGAGAGGGAATCGAGCAGGAGAAGACCGAGCCCGAGCTGCTCGCGGTCGAGACCGGTGGTTCGAGCGGTGAAGAGGCTGCGGGGACGGAGCACCAGAACGGGGAGGGAGAGGATGCGGTCGAGGGCAGACCGAGAGAGGGTTGATATATCCACGATGGAGGTCAGACTCGGTCGTCTCACGTATCCGGATGCGACCGCCCTTGTGGGGGTGAGTTAGTTGAGTAAACAGCGAGTCTATACCGTTGCCAAGCAGTTCAATCTCTCGAGCGAGGCGCTCATCGGCGTATTGCGTGAGTTGGGCGTGGCTGTGAAGAGCCACATGTCCACGATCGACGATGAGACTGTCGCCCGGGTCCGGAAGAAGTTCGAGGAAGAGAAGGCTCAGGTCAGGAGAGAATACGAGAAGAAGCGTAAGCGGGCCGAGAAGAGAAGGAAGGTCGAGCGCAAAAAGAGGGAGCCGGAGAAGAAGCGTGAGGCCCCGAAGAAGGCAAAGCCGAGACGGGTCCGTGTCAAGAAACGCAAGGTCGATGAGAAGAAAGTGCGCGAGAGCGTAAAGCGCACACTCGCGAGGATCGAGGGCCGTGACCGGGTGCGCAAGCGCCGCCGCAGGACACGGCCCACCGAGGCGGTGACAGTCGAGGAGAATGTTCTCAAGGTGAGTGAGTTTATCTCCACCGCCGAGTTGGCAACGGCGATAGGTGTATCTCCTACCGATGTGATCTCAAAATGTCTCGAGCTCGGCCTTCTCGTCACAATTAACCAGCGTTTGGACATGGACACGATCGTCACGGTCGGTGACGAATTCGGGTTCGAGGTGGAGATACTGGGAGACCAGGGCGCTGAGCTACTGGAAGTGGAAAAGGACGAGGAGGCCGATCTCGTGGCGCGCCCCCCCGTGGTCACGGTGATGGGTCACGTCGATCACGGCAAGACCTTGCTCCTCGATTATATCCGCCGCACGAACGTTGTCGCCGGCGAGGCCGGCGGGATCACTCAGCACATTGGTGCCTATGAGGTTGAGCTCGAGTCCGGAAAGATCACCTTCCTCGACACCCCTGGACACGAGGCCTTCACAGCGATGCGGGCGCGCGGCGCGCAGTTCACTGATCTCGTTGTGCTCGTCGTCGCTGCTGATGATGGGGTCATGCCCCAGACGATCGAGGCGCTTAACCACGCAAGGGCAGCGAGGGTCCCCATCGTGGTCGCAATCAACAAGATCGATCTGCCGAATGCCGATGCGATGCGCACGAAACAGCAGCTTATGGAGGCCGGCATCGTCCCGGAGGAGTGGGGGGGCAAGACCGTAGCGATCGAGGTCTCGGCCAAGACCGGCGAGGGGATCCCCGATCTGCTTGCCGCCATCCTGGTCGAGGCAGAGGAGTTGGGGCTCCGGGCTGTCGCCGCCGGCCCGGCTCGTGGCGTGGTCCTGGAGGCGCGGCTGGATCGCTGGAAGGGGGTCGTCGCGACGGTACTCGTCGAGAGGGGTACGTTGCGGCCGGGAGATCCGTTCATCGCGGGAGTGCACTGGGGAAAGGTACGGGCCATGGCGGACGAACGGGGTCGCCGGGTCATGGCAGCGGGCCCATCTACTCCCGTCCTCATTCACGGTCTCTCGGGAATCCCTCAGGCCGGCGACAGCCTCAGCGTGATGCCGAACGAGCGCGAGGTGAGGGAGGTGAGTCAGCGTCGTCAGCTTGCGAGGCGAGAGCAGAGCCGAAGGATCGTCGAACGTATCGGACTGGCCGAGCTTCAGGAACAGATCCTTGCCGGCGAGACGAAGGAGCTGATGCTCATCGTGAAGGGAGACGTCGATGGCTCTGTCGAGGCGCTCTGCGACTCGCTTGAATCGCTCGCGACGGAAGAGGTGAAGGTGCGGGTGATTCACCGGGGTGTGGGAGCGATCAATGAGTCCGATGTGCTGTTGGCCGTCGCCTCACAGGCATTGATCGTCGGATTCCACGTCGGCATCGGCGCCGGAGCCAAGGAGGCGGCTGAGCGTGAGCAGGTCAACGTGCAGCTATACGATGTGATCTACGAGGCGATCGGAGACATCGAGGCGGCCCTCTCCGGCATGCTGGAGCCGAAGCTGGTAGAGCAGGTGCTTGGCAGAGCTGAGGTGAGAGAGATCTTTCAGATACCGAGGATCGGGAAGATTGCCGGTTGTTACGTCATCTCGGGTACGGTGGTGCGCAACGCCAGGGCGAGAGTAATTCGGGAATCCACGGTGGTCCACGAGAGCCGTATCGGTTCGCTCAGGCGCTTCAAAGACGATGTGAAAGAGGTGGCGACCGGATTCGAATGTGGCATAGGGGTAGAAGGATTTGACGGATTCGTCAAGGAAGACATCGTCGAAGCGTACACACTTGAGGAAGTGACGAGCAGGGGGTAGGCGTGCGCCATGAGAGTTGGCACATGCATCGTCGAGCTGCATCTGCCGGAGTGTCGATCGCTCAAGAACAAACGTCAGGTGATAAAGGCCCTGAAGGAGCGGCTCCGCAAGAAGTTCAACATCTCGGTTGCGGAAGTCGATCACAACGATCTCTGGCAGAGTGCAGTGCTCGGGATCGCCGTCGTTGCTGAGAATGGTCGGTTCGCCAACGAGGTGCTGTCGAAATCGATCGATCTGGTCAATGAGGAGCGGAGGGTTGAACTGGTCGACTATCACATCGATATTCTGTGACGAGACAGCATAAGGGGTGGAGCGACTGTGTTACGGTATAAGCGTTCCGAGCGTGTCGCCGACCTTCTGCGGTGCGAAGTATCGACCATCATCGAACACGACTTGAAGGATCCGAGGATCGGGTTTGTCACCGTTACTGCCGTACGCGTCACCGACGATCTGAAACAGGCGAGGGTCTTGGTGACGATGCTGGGCGATGAGGAGGCGAGGGAAAAGTCGCTGCAGGCCCTGCAGCACGCCAGCAAGCACATCCGGCAACTGCTGGGACGACGGGTCCGCCTCAAGTACATCCCGCAGCTGAAGTTCGCATATGACGATACTGCGGATGCGGGTCGCCGTATCGATCGGCTCCTGGAGGGAATTAGAGGAGAAGACGGTGCATCCTGAGGTTGATGCGGTAGCAGAGTACGTGAGAGCAGAGAATGGTTTTCTGATCACTTCTCATGTGAACCCTGACATCGACAGTATCGCATCCCAACTTGCGATAGCATCTGCCCTCTCCTCCCTGGGCAAGGAGTCTGTGATAGTCAATGAGGACCCCATCCCGAGGTGGCTGGAGTTTCTGCCGGGCTCCGAGGGCCTCCGCTGCGATCTTCCTGCGGAGGCGGGCATCCGCGTGGCCCTCGTGCTCGATGCCTCTGATCTCGATCGGCTGGGGTGGGTCGGCGATGTTGTACGGGAGCGTGCGCTTCCCATCGTCAATATCGATCATCATGCGGATAACGTCTCATTCGGTCGCCTCAATCTCGTTCAGCCGCACGTGAGTTCGACGGCAGAGATGCTCGTCGGGTTGATCTCGGCTCTGGGTCTGGAGATCGGCCGGGAACGCGCCACATGTCTGTACGCTGGGATACTGGGCGATACGGGTTCGTTTCGCCATCCCAACACTACCAGCAGGGTGTTCCGGGTCGTCGCAGATCTGGTAGATGAGGGGGCGGATCCCGAGCGAGTCGCTACCGGGATCTACTATAGTCGTTCCGTCGGGGCTGTTCGTCTGCTGGGGGAGATGTTACGGACATTCAGGGAGAGCGATGATGGACGGATCGGCGTTCTCGAGCTCACCCGGGGCAGCTTCGACTCATCCGGTGCCACGATGGATGAGAGCAATGGATATGCGACATGGGCTCTCAGTACACGTGGGACCGAGGTGGGCGTGCTCCTCCGCGAGCTCGAGAATGGCCGCATTCGGGTGAGTTTCCGCTCGACGCCCGAGGTCGACGTGGGTGCAATTGCTCGCTCCCTGGGCGGAGGTGGGCATAGCACCGCCGCGGGCTGCGTGCTGGACGGCAGTCTCGACGAGGTAAGAGGGCTGGTACTCTCGAGGATCAGAGAGCTGGAGTTCGTATGAGCCGCGCCGGCTGTCGCAATGGCATTGTGCTCGCCAACAAGCCTCGCGGATGGACATCATTCGATGTTGTCTCCTGGGCACGAAGGCGCCTTGACAACGTGAAGGTCGGCCATGCGGGGACTCTCGATCCCGATGCCACGGGTCTGCTGGTTCTTCTCGTCGGCCAGGCGACGAAGCTCTCTCAGTATCTGATGCTCGATGAGAAGGAGTACCTGGCGAGAGTCCGCCTCGGGATCAGGACCGACACAGATGATGCAACAGGAGATGTGGTCGCCGAGCAGGCGCCGCCTCCCCTTTCGGAAGCCGATATCGAGGAGACTCTTACTTCATTCCGGGGTACCATACGCCAGGTTCCCCCGGCGGTCTCTGCTCTCAAACAGGGAGGCCGTCGATGGTACCGTCTCGCGCGGGAGGGAGCCGTCTTCGAGCGGGTTCCGCGAGACGTAACGATCCACGAGTTGGAGCTTCGTTCATACGAGAGTCCATTCATTGGACTGCGAGTCGTCTGTTCGAAGGGTACTTACATCAGAGCTCTCGCGCGGGATATCGGAGAGACGTTGGGGTGCGGCGGGTGTCTGGTCGATCTTGTGCGGATACGGGTGGGGGGGTTCGAACTGCGAGAGGCGATTGAGGCGGAGGAGGGGACCACAGGCGAGGAGCTATCTCGGCGCCTGCTCCCACTTGAGGATCTGTTGCCGGATTGGCCCAAGGCGATGATCAGTGATGAAGCTCAAGTCAGGGTGGGGCACGGGGCGGCGATCTCTTCCCATGACCTGAGATCCGTTTCGAGACCGCTTGTCCGGGGAGATCGCGTGCGTCTCTTCAGTCCCGCAGGGAAGCTCGTCTCCATCGCAGAGGCGGTCTCCGCTCACGCGGATATCATGGAGCAAGCAGACGAGGGACCGGAAGGGCTTGAGCTGCAGCCTCTACGACTGCTCATCGACACACAGGAATGCACATGAAAATCGTCCAGGGTATCGCTGCCGTCGATGAGGATGTCGTCGGATCGGTATTGACAGTAGGGACATTTGACGGCATTCATAGGGGGCACCAGGCGATCATCGAGCGGACGTGCGAGCGGGCGAAAACCCTCTCGGTGCCCTGCGTCATGATAACGTTTGCGCCTCATCCTCAGGCCCTCCTTACTCCTGCCACTGCGCCCCTGCTGTTGACCACAACGGAGGAGAGAGCAGACCTAGTCAGGGAGTTCGGTATATCCGCGATGGCGGTGCTGCCGTTCGATGAGATCCTGGCTGCCATGGAGCCGGAAGCGTTTGTGCGGGACATTCTGGTGGGCACATTTTCGGGGCGGGAAGTGGTAGTCGGGGAGGATCATCGCTTCGGCCGGGGGAGACGCGGCGACCGTCATACGCTGGCGCGCCTGGGCCGACAGTTCGGATTTTCGGTTGTCGCCGTGCCTCCCGTGCGCTGGAGAGGACGTCCGATATCGAGCACGCGAATCAGGCGAGCTATTCTGGCCGCCAAGCTGCGGGAGGCCGCTCGCATGCTGGGCAGATGGTACTCGTTCCGCGGCCACGTCCTTCGGGGCGAGAGCAGGGGCCGCACGCTCGACTATCCGACGGCAAATCTCGAGGTGAAATCGCCCTCTGTGCTGCTCCCGCCCGACGGCGTCTATGCAGTGCTCGCTCGCATAGATGGCGGGACCTTCCGCGGGATGATGAATATCGGCACGAGGCCAACGTTCGGCAGTGGGTCGAGGACCGTTGAGGTGCATCTTCTCGATTTCGTCGGTGATATCTACGATCTGACCATGGAAGTCCAGTGCCTGGATCGCCTGAGGGATGAAAAGGCTTTTGATCGGAAGGAAGATCTTCGCATGCAGATTTCGCGTGATGAACTCGAAGTTCGCAGGCTCTTCGATAGAGTAGACAGGCAAGGCTGTTGCCACCAGCTGAGGGGGTGAATCGATCGTGGCCATGGGGAAGGAGAAGAAACAGGAGTTGATCGGGCGATTCCGGATCCACGAGAATGACTCTGGATCACCGGAAGTACAGATTGCGCTCCTCACTGAGCGAATCAAGTACCTGACCCAACACCTGCAGCGACAGAAGAAGGATCGGCACTCGCGTCGAGGTCTGTTGAAGCTCGTCGGAAAACGGAGACGTCTGCTCAACTATCTCATGGAGACCGAGGTCGAGCGCTATCGAGCGGTAATCAAAGAGTTGAAGCTCAGACGGTGATCGCCGCCAGCAGAGCGCGACTCGGTATCGCGATGGACGCTCGGCAGTGACCAGCCGTTGTCAGGAGATGTCTGATATGGCTATGCATTTTGACATTGAAGTTGCGGGGCGCACGCTCGCCATCGATATGGGGCGGGTGGCGAGGCAGGCGGATGGTTCCGCCGTCGTTCGATATGGAGACACCGTTGTCCTTGTGACTGCCGTCGCATCGAAGCAGGCAGATGAGACACGTGACTGGCTCCCACTGTTCGTGGAATATCGGGAGAAGACCTACGCTGCCGGGAAGATCCCCGGCGGCTTCTTCAAGCGAGAGGGGCGCCCTCGCGAGAAGGAGATACTGAGTGCGAGGATGATAGACAGGCCGATCCGTCCGCTCTTCCCACAACATCTCCGGCGCGAGATTCAGATAGTCTGTCTCGTCCTATCAGCCGACCAGGAGAATGACGCTGACATACTCGGGGTGATCGGTGCAAGTGCCGCGCTCGCGGCGTCGACGATTCCCTTCACCGATCCCATCGGTGCCGTGCGCATGGGTCTAATCGATGGCCGATACATAATCAATCCGACGTTCACTCAGGTCGAGGGGAGTGCGCTCAACCTCGTCGTCGTAGGATCAGAGGAATCGGTCATCATGCTTGAGGGGAGCGCGCGCGAAGTGCCGGAGGAAGCGCTGCTCAGGGCGGTTGAGATCGCGCACGAGGAAATCAGGCGGATTATCCAGCTGCAACGGGAGTTCGTCGACAGCATCGCGCCCGTGAAGTGGGAGGTGCCGCCCCTTGAGATTGACCCGGAACTTGCCCGGAAGGTACGAGAACTTGCCTGGGACGGCATACATCAGGCGAATGCATTGACGACGAAGGAGCAGAGGCAAGGTACGATCGATGCACTCCTCGAATCGGTCCTGGCATCGCTCGCGGATCAGTACCCCGATCAGGAGCGCATCATCGGCAGTATTTTCCTCGAGCTGGAGCAGGAGGACGTCCGGGGCAAGATCCTCCGCGAAGAACGCAGGACAGATGGAAGGGGACTCACCGACATCCGGCCCATCAGCTGCGAGGTCGGGGTGTTGCCGCGGACGCACGGATCGGCTCTGTTCACACGCGGACAGACACAGAGTCTAGCTGTGACGACGCTCGGCACAGCCAGCGACGAGCAGGTTGTCGATGACCTTGAAGGTGAGACGTCGAAGAGCTACATGCTGCACTACAACTTCCCGCCGTTCAGCGTCGGCGAGGTGCGTCCGTTTCGAGGCCCGAGCCGGCGAGAGGTGGGGCACGGTGCCCTGGCGGAACGAGCGATCGAATCGGTCATTCCCAAGGAAGAGGCCTTCCCCTACACCATCCGAATTGTCTCCGACATTCTCGAGTCTAACGGGTCATCGTCAATGGCGACTGTGTGCGGAGCCGCCCTCTCTCTAATGGACGCGGGCGTTCCCGTCAAGGCTCTCGTGAGCGGTATCGCCATGGGCATGATAAAGGAAGGCGATCGGAGGCTCATCCTCTCCGATATCCTCGGCGTTGAGGATCATCTGGGCGATATGGATCTCAAGGTGGCCGGCACGAGAGAAGGAGTCACTGCACTCCAGCTCGATCTGAAAGTTCCCGGGCTGGAGACGGAGACAATGCGACGTGCCCTCGAGCAGGCGAAGGCAGGCCGTCTGCACGTGCTCGACGTCATGGAACAGACGATTGCCAAACCTCGACCGGAACTCTCTCCCTATGCGCCGAGAATCATCATGCTTACTATCTCTAAGGATAAAATAGGCGATCTGATCGGACCCGGAGGGAAGATGATCCGCAAGATCATCGAGTTGACGAACACGAAGATCGAAGTCGAGGACGATGGTACAGTCGTGATCGCATCGGTCGACCAGGAGGCCGGAGAGCGGGCTCTGCAGATGGTTCGCGAAGTGACCGAGGAGGCAGAGGTCGGAAAGGTCTACACCGGCAAGGTGAAGAAGATCACCTCCTTCGGAGCGTTCGTCGAGATCCTGCCCGGACAGGACGGCCTGGTTCATATCTCTCAACTGGCCCATCACCGTGTGGCCAAGGTCGAGGATGTGCTGAAGGAGGGCGACGAAGTCGTCGTCAAGGTGATCGGCATCGACGAGAACGGCAAGGTCAAACTCTCGCGTAAGGCTGTCCTGGATCGCGGCAAGGAGGACCGCTCCGGCAAGGGCGGTGAAAGATGATCGAGCAGCCGGCTGGAAGTCTCTTGTCTGATACAACATTATGTAGAAGATCGACGTTGGCTGATGGCGCGACAATCATCAGCGAGCGGATGGACCACGTGCGCTCGATATCGCTCGGAGTGTGGGTGCGGACTGGATCGCGTGATGAGAGTGAGGCACAGGCTGGCATCACACACATGATCGAGCACATGCTGTTCAAGGGGACACCCACGCGAGGTGCGCGGGAGATTGCCCTGGCGCTCGAGTCCCTCGGCGGGTACTTGAGTGCTTTCACTTCTGAGGAGCTCACATGCTACTATGCGAAGTTCCTCGACGAGCATCTGTCCGTGGCTATCGAGGTACTGGCGGACATACTGGCCAATTCGATCATCGATGAGGAGGAACTTGCGAGAGAGAAGAAGGTCGTGGCGGAAGAGATCAAGAGATTCGAGGATTCACCGGATAAGTACGCCCACTATCTCCTCTCAAAGGCACTCTTCGATGGCCACCCCCTGGCTATTCCTATCATGGGGACGCTGGATAGCGTCGCCTCAATCAGCCGTGAAGATGTATACAGGAGTTGGCGGCACCGGTACACGGATGACGATATAGTAATCGCTGCCAGCGGCCACCTCGATCACGATCATCTCGTCGATCTCGCCTCCAGGTCATTCAAGTTCTTTCCTTCACGGGTGAGTTCAGATGGTCCGCCTCCGCCCGCCAGCACTCCTCGCATGGAGAGCGCGTGTCGCGAGATCTCCCAGATCCACATGTGCCTGGGTGCACGCACCAGAGGATACGCGCACCCGGATCGGTACCCGTTGATGATTCTCAACGCCATAGTGGGCGAGGGCATGAGTTCGCGGCTCTTTCAGCGAGTAAGGGAACAGAGAGGTCTGGTCTATACCATCTATACTTTCTTCCATCTGAACAGGGACACGGGGCAGTTTGGCATCTATCTGGCGACGGATCCTGCGCAGGCGAGGGAGGCGATGCACGTCGTCGCAGAGGAATGCCGCCATCTTTTGGAGGAAGGGCTGCGGCAGCAGGAGCTTGAGCACGCCAAATCTCAGCTCAAGGGCGGGTTGATGCTTGCGCTCGAGGGCACCTCGGCGAGAATGATGAGATTGGCCGAGACCCAGATCTTCCTCGGCACGCACATCACCCTCGATGAGACAATTGGGGCAATCGATGCGGTAACCGAGGCGGACGTGATGCGCGTCGCGGGGCACGCACTCGGAGCGGAAAACCTGTCGGCAGGAGTGGTCGGTCCGCTCGATACTGTGGAGTTATCGCTGAAGGAGGTACAAGGATGAGTGGGGCCGGGGAAGGGACCGAACGAGGCATAGGTATTGCCGCACGTGAGAAGCATCCCCCGATAGCGAAGCGGGGCGTCATCATGCCGGCATCGCCTATACGGAAACTCGTCCCGCTGGCCAATGCCGCCAAGCGCAGAGGGATCTCGATCTACCATCTGAATATCGGACAGCCGGATATCCTGACGCCGCAGGAGATCGTCGATGCCATTAAGGGGTACGATGATCCCGTGCTCAGGTATGGTCCGGCGGACGGGATATCCGAGTTCCACGATGTCTTGGTCGAGTACTTCGCCGGGCGTGGTGTCAACATCAGACAGGAAGATCTCATGATCACGACGGGAGGCAGCGAAGCAGCGATCTTTGCGATGCTGGCGGTCTGCGACCCCGGAGATGAGATCGTGATTCCCGAGCCGTTCTACACCAACTACGCCGGGTTTGCCGTCATGTCCGGGATCAATCTCGTACCGGTGGAGACCAGGGTTGAAGAGGGTTTTCATCTTCCGCCGCCCGAGGAAATCGAATCCAGAGTAACATCGAAAACGAAAGCGATCCTGATCTGTTCTCCCAATAATCCGACCGGCACAGTCTATACTCGCGAGGAGTTGGAGAGAATCGCGCGGATCGCTCAGGCATCGAACCTGTTCGTCATCAGCGATGAGGTGTACAGGGAATTTGTCTACGATGGAAAGGCGCACGCAAGCATGCTGCACTTGGAAGGCATGGACGAGAAGACCATCATAATCGACAGCATCTCGAAGCGCTTCAGCGCCTGTGGGGCTCGTATCGGATACCTTTTGAGCCGCAATCGGGAGGTCATGGATACCGTTCTCAGATTTGGCCAGGCGCGTCTCTGTCCACCCACTGTGGAACAGCGTGCGGCGGTCGCCGGTTACCGCGCTATTGACAGATTCATGAGTGAGATGATTGCTGAATGGGAGAGAAGACGCGACCTCATCTATGAGGCAGTGAACAAGCTCCCGGGGGCGTTTTGTCGGAAGCCGGAGGGGGCATTCTACACGGTCGCGCGATTGCCCGTGAACGATACTGAAGATTTCTCTCGCTGGCTGTTGGAGGAGTTCAACGTCGATGGAAAGACCGTGATGCTTGCTCCAGCTCAGGGGTTCTATGCTACGAAGGGTAAGGGAAAGGATGAAGTGAGAATCGCCTACGTTCTGCAGGAAGAGGCGCTGGCAGACGCGATGCAGATACTGGAGCGGGCGATTGAGGTCTACAGCGGAACAGTCGATGTAGGCGAGAGAAGAGCGAGCAAGGGTTGAGCTTCGCACTCCTGAGGGAGGATCACGGCGATGAAGATCTGTATTGTATCTGACGCCTACTACCCCCACCCCGGAGGTGTCTCGGAGCATATCCACCACACTGCGATGGAGCTGCGCCAACTCGGACATGACACGAAGATACTCACCGCCTCATATGGCAAGAAGACGGAAGAGAAGGAGTCAGACGTCATCAGAGTGGGCAGGACGGTGCTCGTTCCCGTCAACAAGTCGATGGCGACGGTGACGATCGGGCGGAATCTGTCCGGACAGGTCAAGAAGATACTCACACGTGGGGATTTCGACATCGTTCATACCCACGGCCCACTTGCTCCCATGCTGTCGTTTCTCGCCCTCCGGCATTCCCCCACAGTGAACGTGGCGACATTCCATGCCTCTCATCCAGAGTCCACAGGCTACCAGCTGTTCGAGCCGATCCTGCAGCGCTATTTCAGGAGGATCCACGGCCTCATCGCCGTTTCCGAGAGTGCCAAGGATACGATATACCGGTACTTCCCCGGCGACTATCGGATCATTCCCAACGGCGTCGATACAGATCGGTTCCATCCCAATACCAAACGGGTCGCCAAATTCTGCGACGGCCGCCCTTCGATCCTCTTCGTCGGCCGCTTCGACCCGCGAAAGGGATTGAAGTATCTGCTGCAGGCAATGCCGTATGTAGTAGAGAAGGTGCCGAATGCCAGACTGGTCGTCGTAGGGAAGGGCGTGCTCGACTCGTACTATCGACGATATCTCGACAATCGGTGCCGTGAGCACGTCATCTTCGAAGGGTTCGTTGCCCCCGAAGATCTGCCGTCTTACTATGCTACCTGCGATGTCTTCTGCTCGCCAGCGATTGGGGCGGAGAGCTTCGGAATCATCTTGCTCGAGGCGATGGCTACTAAGAAGGCAATCGTTGCATCCGACATCTCCGGATACCGGAGCGTCGTGAGTGATGGAGTCGATGGAATCCTCGTCGAGCCCCGGAATGCGCATGCCTTGGCTCAGTCCCTGGTCCGACTTCTTCGCGACTCCCAACTGCGGGCAGAACTGGGCAGGCAAGGAAGGGAGAAGGCGCTCAGGTACTCTTGGAAGCGTGTGACAAGGCAGATCGAGGAATACTACCTCGAGGTTAGTGAGCGCGTTCGGAGCCGTCGCAGCCTGGAGGTTGGGAGGTAGTGAGAGGGACTAATTTCCTTTCCGTCCTGAAGATCAGGAACTTCCTCGTCTTCTCCGTGGGCCAGACTATCTCTCAGTTCGGGGATAAGCTGGACCACATGGCCTTGCTCGCTCTGCTGCGCATCTACGCCCCAGGTCCGGGCGCACTCTCCCAGCTTGCCATCGCATTCACCCTTCCGGTTCTGATCTTCGGGCCGACCTCCGGCGTGCTCGTGGATCGCTGGAACCGAAAGCGGGTCCTCATCACATGTGACTTTCTTCGCGCCGTGCTTGTGATATTCATCCCGTTTGCAATCCTATGGACCAACGGGAACGTCCACTCCGTCTACTCTATCGTCTTCGTTGTCTTTCTCTTCGGCCTCTTCTTCAACTCCGCCAAGATGTCGATCATCCCGAATCTGGTATCGAAAAAGCGGCTGCTGGCCGCAAACTCTGTCAACAACTTCGTTGGTCGATTCGCCACGCTCTGCGGCGTGCTGCTCGGTGGATTGCTCGTCGATTGGGAGGGATGGGGGAGAGTAGGATGGGAGGGGTGGCGCGCGGGATTCTATCTCGACTCGCTCACCTATTTGGTCTCAGCCATTCTGTTGGCAAGTATCGGGATCAGGGTGGTGCGTCGGTCGCAAGTCAGCAGTGAAGAGAGGCGGCCGGCGAACAACAGAGGGAACGGCCTGTGGGGGTTCTTCGCCACCGCCTTCCGTTCACTCGCCAGGGATCTCTTTGAGACCTTCCCGTTGATAGTGCGCGACCGCGCGATTCTCTTCGTGATGTCATCGATCCTGCTTTTCTGCTTTGTTGGTGGCTCGGTGTACGTACTCGTCGTTCCCCTCGTTCAGCAGAGCCTTGGCAGAGGGACGGCTGGGGTGGGACTGTTGGCCGGCGCGGCAGCGATCGGGATGATGCTCAGCTCATTTGCTTTCGGGATGCTCGGATACCGCCTTGAAAAACGTCAGGTTATCCTCGTGGGTTTCGCCGTCATCGGCGTCCTCATGATGATCTTCGCAAAGGCATCGTCGTTTGTGTTTCTTGGAGTGATCTCCTTCCTCGGTGGCTCTATGCTCGCTCCCATCGCCATTTCCCAGGACACACTACTCCATGAGGTCGTGCCCGAATTCTTTCGCGGAAGGATCTTCAGCACGAGGGAGTGGACCCTCAATGGTGTGTTCATGCTTTCAGCGGTGCTCCTGGGAGTGCTGGCGGAGCTCATTTCGATACGCCCGGTGCTGTTCAGTGTCGGCCTGATTGTGCTTGTCTTGAGCCTCGCCGGTGAGTTCGTGAGAGGCAGGTGGCCGGGATCGAGCGAGGGGGCGGCAAGCGAACTGCACGTCCAACCGAAGTCCAGCCATGATTAAGTATCTATTGATGGTAGCGGGATCTCTGGTCGTCGGGCTCCTACCTCTGTCCCTCTCGTATGCCCTCTCCTCAGTCGTTGCTGATATTGCATGGTTCCTGTTTCGAAAGCAGCGGGCCGCACTGGCGGACAACTACCGGCTGATGCTCGGTGGAAATCCGTCAGGCCGCTGCACCGCGTCGCTCACGCGGAGCGCATTTCGTCATCTGGCGAGGAACACTGTCGATTTCTTCAGATTTCCCCATCTTTCTGCACGGGCAGTGGAGAAAATGGCGACCGTCGAGGGAATTGAATACCTTCGACAGGGAATTCGGTCGGGGAAGGGGGGAGCGATCTTCGTCACCGGGCACATCGGCAACTGGGAGCTCGGTGGAGGCGTGCTCGCCAGCAACGGTTTTCCCACCAATGTGGTCACAGAGTCGATCGCCCCGGCCCACTCCCTATTCTCGAAGAATCGGATCGCTCAGCTCTTCCTGCGCTATCGCACCGCGGTCGGAATGAGGGTCATAGCGCTCGAGTCAGCAGGACCGACAAGCTACCGGTGCCTCCGTCGAGGTCACCTTCTGGTGCTGTTGGGCGACCGCGATATCTCAAAAACCGGGATCCGCGTCGCGATGTTCGGCAGAGATGTGATGGTGCCACGCGGGCCTGCCGTGCTTGCTTTGAGGTTCGGCGTCCCGATCTTCACCGGGTGTCTCATCCGTCGTCGGTCCGGACGATATCATGGTATCGTTGATCCAGCGATCGAGTTTCGGCCGAGCGGCGACTTTCAGAAAGACGTCAGAGAACTGACCGAGCTCGTCACCGGGCGAATCGAGAAGTACGTACGCCGCTTTCCCGACCAGTGGTTCGTGTTCGAGAGAATCAACGCGGGAGAAGAAACGTGATCGGGGGCATCGTCACGACGGTGACCGTTGCCGCACTTGCCCTGCTCGGTATGCTCCTCGGCGGATGGCTATGGTGGGTCGTTCGTCACGGGCGGCCGTCCCGGCAGAGGCCACCCGTTCTCCTCTATCACAAGGTTACGCCGCGATTCGATCTCAGTGGGACGTGGACCACTCCGCGGCAGTTTGAGGGCCACCTGCGCTACCTCAGCGCGGCCGGGTATCGTTCGATGACCCTCTCTGAGTTCTATTCGAATCTGGAGGCGGGTAATCCCTTTCCTCCCAGATATGTCGTCGTCACCTTCGACGATGCGTACGATACTGTCTTTGAACACGCGTTCCCACTATTGCAGGCGTACGGATTTGCCGCGACAGTCTTCGTAATAGCCGGGTTTGTCGGCCGGTCGAATACCTGGGATGTCGGTATCCCGTGGTGGCGGTCTAACCATTTGGGGTGGGATGAGCTGGCGGAGATGGTGGCCGGGGGCTGTTCGGTAGGGTCCCACACAGTCACGCACATGGACCTGACGAGGGCATCCACCGAACGAGCGGGGGAGGAGCTCAGCGCGTCGAAACAGATGCTCGAGGAACGCCTCGGTGTGCCGGTCGAGTTTCTGTCTTATCCATTCGGCAGATACGACGAGCGCGTCGTGCGTCTCGCAAAGGAGGCGGGGTACCGTGGCGCCGTCTCGTCATATCCCCGCGCTCGCACTTCAGAAGACGATCCGTTTGCACTGGGCAGGATGGGCATCTATATCATCGATACACTCGCAGACTTCAAGATCAAGGCCAACAATGGAGCGAACCTCTTCCTCTTCGGGCTGGAGGAGATGAAGGGAAGGGTCATCAATTTCTGCTCCCTCGGGACCAGTCTCGTCAAGCCCGATCCATCGTGTCCGGCACCACGTGCGAGATTACGTGAGAGGTTGGACTAGTGGGTACGCGTGCGTGCGCAGTCAATGGTGAGCGCCGCTCCTGGGCGATCGACTATCTGTTCCTCCTTCGTCCCACGCTCCTCATTCCTGTATGGACACTCCTTCTTCTTGGATACTACCGGGCCACTGCGCTTGCCGGCCACCCTCTGCTTCGTCTAACGGTTTCGGGCCGGCTCGTCTGGACTGCTCTCCTCTATTCCGCACTCATGGGAGCTGTCTACATCATCAATCAGATATTCGATCGCGAAACTGATTTCGCCAACGAGAAACTCTTTCTTCTTTCGCACGGCTACATACCGCTGCGGAGCGCGGTCGTTATGGTTTCGTTGCTCGCGGTGCTGGCATTCGTCGGGGGACTGGCTGCCGGCGTCGATGTGGCACTGCTGTTTCTGGTCTCTTTCGTGCTCGGAGTGCTGTACTCCGTGCCGCCGGTGAAGCTGAAAGGGAGGCCCGTCCTCGATCTCGCGGCAAACAGCTTCGGGTACGGTCTGCTGGCGTTTACCGTCGGCTGGACTGCCGCGTCATCGATATCAATGGAGGTTATCGTCTACGCTCTCCCGTATGTGCTGGCAGTGGGGGCCGTCTTTGTCAATACGACGGTGCCGGACATCTCCGGTGATCGTGCTTCCGGCGACCGAACGACGGGTGTCGTGCTCGGCCCGGCGGCCTCAACAGTACTCAGCCTCCTCCTACTGGTGGCGTGCCTCGTGGTGTCGCTAATCGTGCAGGATCGGATCTGTACGCTCGCCGCCGTTCTCGCGCTGCCGTTCTTTGTTGCGGCCGCCTTCCATCGAGGGGAGCGGCGAGCCGCACTACTGTCGATCCGGATCAGCGCGCCGGTGCTTGTTGTGGTGACGGCTGTCATCTTTCCTGCCTATTTCATCGTTCTCGTTGTGACCTATTCGGCTCTGCGCTGGTACTACCGCCGGCGATTCGGGATCGTCTATCCCTCTCTGCGCAGCGACTGACAGGTGGGTCAAGGAGATGAATGTGGGAAGACCGTCCGTAGTTGCTCAGGAACGCCTCACACTCAGTGTTCTCTCGCTCCTGTTCCTCGTATCGGCCGGGGCGTGTCGGGGGGCAGAACAGCCGGCTGACTCGCTCAGCCTGGTGGTCGAGTGGGGGCTCGACTTCGCATATCACGAAGAATACGAAGATGCCATGGAGATGTTCAGGCAGGCCGAGCGGTTCGATCCCGGGGGTCCGGCGAGCCCGTTCTTTCAGGCCGGGCTGCTCGAGATGCGCATGGTCGACTACGGAACTGATGATGGCGAAGAGGAGTTCATGGCACTAATAGGAGAGACGATTCGGCGTGCATCTGGACAGCTCAAGGACGATCCAGAAAACGCCTGGAGCCACTTCTTCCTGGGAAGCGCATATGGCTACCGGGCGACGCACCAGGTAAGGAAAGCTCGCTACTTGTCTGCATTCAGGGACGGAATGCGCGCGATCGGATCCCTGGGACGCGCGGTGGAATGCGACTCGACGCTATACGATGCCTACCTCGGGCTGGGCGGATATCACTACCTCAAGACGAAGCTTGCTCGCTTCCTGACATGGCTTCCGTTCGTCCCGGATGATCGCGAGCGCGGCATGGAGGAGGTGCGGCTGGCGATGGAGCGGGGGAAATATGCGAGGATCGCGGCGCAGGATGCGCTTATCTGGTTCCTCGTCGAGGAGCAGAGACATGAGGAAGCGGTCGCTCTGGTCTCTGATCTGGTTGCAGCCTATCCCGATTCCCGCACGTTCGCCTGGTCCTCTGCCAGAGTGATGGAGGCGAAGGAAGACTGGCAGCGGGCTGAACAGGCGTGGCGTCGCCTGCTGGAACTGATCTTAGAAGACGAAAAGGCGAGCTCGAGTCTCAATCTGGTCACGTGCCGCTACGGTCTGGCCGAGGCGCTGTATGAACTCGAGAGGTATGATGAGGCCCTGGAAGAGTGCCGCGCTGTGCTCATTCTCGCCAGGAACCCGGATCCGGATAAGCGGTTTGCCCAGATAATCGAGCAGGCATGGGATCTGCTGAGACGGACGGAGGAGAAGATCGCCGAGATCGGGACAGGTGAGAAACTCGTGGGAGAGCGATGATGGACTCAGACTTCCAGCTTCTCTGTCTCGAGCAGCGCGTGGCGGAAGCGTTCGCCATCACGCTGCGGACTCGTGGAAGCCCTTGTCTGGTGGATGAATGCCTCCAGTCGCGTCTCTATGCTCAAGTCTTTCTGCCCGTCGTAGCTGAGGTTGAGCCAGGGAATCGACGGGAAGTGCTCGCGCAGTTGCTTCGAGATAGCAGCGACAATCATGCCGGGCATACAGGTGAAGGGCATCACGTTGACGATCCCGGAGACCCCGGATTCGATGAGTTCCACGGACTTGCCGACGCTGAGGATAGCCTCTCCCCCGAATGACGCATGGAGGTAGGGAGCCGCCTTCTCGAGGATTCGCTCTGTGGGCGGCTCCTGCCCTGACTCCAGAAGGTCCGATGCCAGTTCGACGAGGCGGCGCTCGTCCAGCCTCTGGAATAGATTCTTGAGCCAGACCTTCAGGGCCTTCGGCCAATTGCCTTCCGACAGACTATCTTGCTTGCATCTGTAATTGGTGTAGTAGAACCACTCGGCGATCGGTGCGAGTGAGACTTCGCCTCCGAGAGCTTCTATGCGGCGGATGAGCTCGCTATTGCTGAAGCTGTTCGACCGTATGTAGATCTCACCCACGATGCCGATGACCGGCCGCCGCGCCGTGCGGCTGATCTGGAGCCCCCTGAACTCCTCCGCGATCTCTCTCATCGTAGCACTCAAGGTGTTGCCTCCCGCTTCGACCTCACGACAGATCTTCCTGAGGGCGCGTGCATAGAGACGGTCGGCACTGCCCGGTACTCTCTCATAGGGCCGCGTCTGATGGAGAAGCTTGGTGAGGATGTCGGTAGCGACTACTCCCCTCCATCCCAACTTCTGGAATCCCCTGCCAGCGAGCTCGACCTTAGTATATGCGTCTCCCGACCCCGGAGTGATAAGAGTCAGGTCTCTCAGTCCCAGCTCATCGAGGAGCATCCGCTGGAGCCTGTGATACTGGCCGAACCGGCACGGGCCGTCAGCGGTCGCCATGAAGAAGGCACTCCGGGACGGATCGAAGTGCGGATCCCGGAGCTTCTTCAGGAAATCGCCCGTCGTGAGGAGGAACGGGAAGCACTCTCTGCCTGAGGTGTACTGTCTGCCGAGCTGAAGGGTCTCTTGGTCGGAGGGGGGCAGGGCGTGCGCCTCGACTCCGCACGCCCGGTACGCTGCTGCAATGACGAGCGCGTGATCAGCCATCCGTGGTATGTATATGGCGCGGCCGTCCCTCTCCACCGGGCTGAGCGTTCGCCCGGGCTTTTGGACTGGTGGCGGAGGGGGGCTGCGCCTGGCTCCCTCAATGCTGTCGAAGAACGCCTCGCACCGGGTCACGATCCCGGCATCTGCTGAGTGTTCATCTATCTCTAATTGCAGGAATGGCTTACCACCAAGAACTTCACGAACCAGGTGAAGAATGAATGAGTCCGGACCGCACTTGAAATTCGTCAGATAGACCATCTGGAGCCGGGGTGTTCGTGCGACGAGTTCCGCTGCCGCCAGTATCTTCTGGCCGTACCACCAGTACATGTCAGGGTAGCGATCAGAGATGTCGATCTCCTCGAGGGGGAGAAGGTCGATGGGTATCGCCAGGGCACCCAGGTCGGCGAGCTTCCGCGGCAGATCGAGGTTGATCCCCCGGTCACACCCGTTATACGCGCGGCTGATGATGACCACTGCCCGATCCCACTTGTGAAGCTCGTCCAGGATCTCCTTCCCCTTTTGCATGCGATGTTCGCGGAAGAGGCGCTGCTGTCGATTGCCCTCATCAATGGCATGGTGGAATTCGCCTGACGAGGCCCCGACATAGTGCGCTATCGGTTCGAGATCTTTCGCGAGGCGCTTCGCAGAGCTGCCGAAGTGGACCGGCGGAGTGAGGAGTTCGACGCCCAGCCCGGTGCCCTCGAAGGCGGCGCGGATCACATACGGAATCGCCTGGACGATGGGACAGAGGTAGTTCTGTACGAACCGCTTCTCACTCATGTCCTGGTTGATTATGCTGGGAAGGAAGATCGCATCCACGTCCGACTCGGCGAGGTGGAGTACGTGGCCGTGGACGACTCGGGCAGGGAAGCAGGTCTCGGCCACGCTCGACTCGATGGATCGGCGGATGAGCGGCCGGGTCGACTCCGGCGAAAGGACGACCTCGCACCCCAGGGTCTCGAAGAAAGAACGCCAGAACGGGAGAAGCTCGTAGAAGCTGAGCGTCCTCGGTATCCCGATCCGGGGCCTGCCGCCCGTTCTCGACCCTGATGCCGATGACGAGAGTGAGCCGAGGAGCATCTCCTGGCGTTCCGCGAACAGGTCCGGGATGTCGCGTTCCTCTTGTTTGGCGCCGGTATCGATCTCGAATCGCTCACATCGCGTGCCATAGTACCGGGGCCGTTCTCCCTGGAACGTAACCTTTCTGATCTCACACGTGTTCTCACATGCCTTGCAGACGACAGTGGTCGACTCATAGGTGCGCGTTGAGAGGTCAAACCCCTTGAAGGTCGTCTCTTCTTCTGGATGAGCATCCGCCCACTCCATCGCCAGGATGGCGGCTCCGATCGCTCCGGTCACGTCATGATGCGGCGGCACCGTGATCGATTTACCGGTGACATCCTCGAAGGCTTTCACCACTCCTCGGTTCCAGGCAACACCACCCTGGAAGAATATCCTTTCCCCGATGCGTCGCTCGCCGACGACTCTATTGAGATAGTTATGGACAATCGAGTAGGAGAGCCCCGCGACCAGGTCGTTCAGCTCAGCGCCGCGCTGCTGATGGTCGATCAGATCCGACTCCATGAAGACCGTGCAGCGATCACCCAGGTCCGCCGGCGTGTGGGCAGCGAGCGCTCGCGTTCCGAAATCCTCGACGATGTCGATGTTCAGTTTTTCGGCCTGTTCTTCGAGGAACGATCCTGTTCCTGCGGCGCAGACCTTATTCATAGTGAAGTCGACGACCGCTCCGCGATGAAGTCCGACATACTTCGAATCCTGTCCGCCGATCTCGAATATGGTATCGACCGTGGGATCGATCTCTATGGCTGCCACGGCCTGCGCAGTGATTTCGTTGCGCACGACATCCGCGCCGACGAAGTCCCCTGAGAGGTAGCGCCCTGATCCGGTCGTGCCGATGCCATGCACCCGCACCCGATCCCCGATCTCCTCGCCGATCTCTGCCAGCCCACGCTGGACTGCAACCAGCGGCCTGCCGGCAGTGCGGAGGTAGCGCCTCGCAACGACACGCTTCTGCCTATCGATGGCGACGACATTAGTGGAGAGGGAGCCGATATCGACCCCGATGAATACGTCTTCGATCATACCGTCGGGGATGCTGTGTACCATCGTGTAGGCGGTCCGCTCATTCTCCTTCTCATAGTCGACGTGATGGGGAACCGTACTGCCGGAGAGACAGAAGGGAGTCTCTCCGGTCCGGCTGGAGGCTGAGGAAGGGATTGCTCCCGTGGTGCCCAGCCAGTCGAATCGGGGCGGCCGGAGCTCTGCCGATCGCACGGTCTGTAAGACAGCACCGATAGCCCCCATCGATGCGTGGTACCGGGGAATGATCAGCTCGCCGGGAGAGAGCCCGAGAGCCTGCTCGAAGGCCCTTACCACGCCCTTATTGGCCGCGACTCCACCATGGAAGGAGATCGGCGGAGTGAACTCCTTGCCGCGGCCGACATTGGAGAGGAAACTCCTGGTCACTGCGTGGCAGAGGCCGGCGACGATGTCATAGTCGGGAGTTCCGATCTGCTGCAGGTGGATCATATCGGACTTGGCAAAAACGCTGCACCGGCCTGCGATGCGCGGGGGAGACGTAGAACGCAGGGCGAGCGCGCCGAACTCGTCTTCGATCGATATCCCCATGCGGCTTGCCTGCTGGTCGAGGAACGATCCGGTGCCCGCCGCACAGATCGTATTCATGGCGAAGTCACGGAGGCCCACTGTGCCGGTCGCCGGGTCGGGGTCGAGGATGATCAGCTTAGAATCCTCTCCGCCCATTTCGATCACAGTGCGAACGTCCGGGAGGAGCCTCGCAGTGGAGGCGGCCTGCGCCACGATCTCATTGACGAAGTGACCGTTACTCAGACTGGCGATCAACTTCCCGCCCGAGCCGGTCGTGGCAACGCACGCGATCCTTTCCGGAGGGAACCGGAGAAGAACATCGGAGAGGACGTGGATCACTGTCTCCACCGGCCGCCCATTGGTACGGGTATAGTGTTCCTCGAGGACCTCTCCTGTCCGATCGATGACCACCGTGTTGATGCTCACGGAGCCGGCATCGATCCCGAGGTACACATCACCACTGCTGTCGGCCGCCAGATCTTCGCGCATTCAGATTCTCTCCCGCTCGGACTGGTTCACTGACCGTTGTTGACTGACCATTCTAGATAGTAGCGACAAACTTCTACCAGAGGGAATCTTGACTGTCAAGTCCAAAAGGAGTCGCAAAACAGACTAATCCCGCCGTCTGCATGCGAGAATGATGCACCATGCGAGTCCGCCGTACAGCACCAGACATCCGAATACGAGCATCAGAATAGCGGAGAGGCTGAGCATCAGTGTATCTCCTTGCAGTTATCAATCCGATTCCGACTCCGATCCGGTACGGGCTGCGGCTTCGAGGTCTCCGGGCGAACGTCTGCTCCCCACCATGAGGATAATGGCCAGGATGACGCATGCGAGGACGAGACCCCATCCTCCGAGGGCGAGCGCCCACTGCGGATATCCCTCATAGGGGACCCTGAAGCGTTCCCATGCAATCCTGCCCAGTGAAATGACGAGTATGAGGGGCGTGATAACGAGTATACAGACGTCCCACCAGATGCCGACTCTGAAGTCAGAATGCGGGTTGACGAGACTGCGGAACCGCCGGGTGCCGTACAGGTAGCCGACGACAATGCACTCGAGCAGTCCCACGGTGGCGAGCCCGAAGTTGGTGAGGAAGTGGTCAGCAATGTCGAGCCAGTACAGACCGGCCCTGGTGGTAAAGACGATTCCGCCGATGAAGGCCAGAAGACAGATGCCGATGACTATATACCTCCGGGGTATGTGCCATTCGTCCTCGATCCCTGCCACCCCCGCCTCGACGAGCGAAAACGCGGAGTCGATCCCGAGGGTAAGGAGGAGGATGAAGAAGAGGATACCGAACACCGGCGCCAGGGGTAGCAAGCTGATGGCGGTGGGGTATGCGATGAACGCCAGGCCGATGCCCTGCGTTATCACCTCGCTCACGGGCTGGCTATTCTGGAACGCCAGGTAGCCGATGGTGCTGAAGACGGCGAACCCTGCGAAAAAGCTGATACCCGCATCGGCCAGACTGGTGATGAAGGCGTTGTTGTTCACATCCGAGGTCTTGGGGAGATAGCTCGAGTAGGCGATGAGGACGCCGAACCCGAGGCTGAGGGTGAAGAAGACCTGGCCATATGCGGCGAGCCAGACCCTCGGATTGAGGAGCTGTCCGAAGTCGGGAGTGAGGTAGAACCGCAGGCCCTCGATGGCCCCCGGCAGAGTGAGCCCGCGCACGACGAAGACCCCGATCAGTATGACCGGGAGCGGGACCGTCACCATGACCACCTTTCCGACTGACTTCACTCCCTTGAAGATGGCGAAATAGATCGAAATCCAGGTGAGGGCCAGCCCGACCAGGATCGGCCAGCGCAGGCCGCCGAGCTGGCCCGGACCTTCGCCGCTCTGGAGGAAACGCTGGAAGAAGAAACTGGCGGTATCTGGCTGCCACGAGAGCTTGAGTGAATAGGCGAGGTAGCAGAAGCACCACGCCATGATCACCGCGTAGTAGATGACGATGCCGAAGCCGGTGAGGATCGCCCACCATCCCAGCCACTCCCACCCCTTCCTGATCTTCCAGAATGCGAGGGGAGCGCCGGCCTGCATTCGCTGTCCCAGGCCATACTCGAGAATCATGAGCGGGATGCCCGCGGTGAAGAGCGCGACGAAATAGGGAATGAGGAAGGCCCCGCCGCCGTTCTCATAGCAAACATATGGGAACCTCCAGATGTTCCCCAACCCAACGGCTGAGCCTATGGCAGCGATGATGAAGATGGGGCGACTGCTCCACCGGTCTCGTCCCATTGCGGGGCGACTGCTCCACCGGTCTCGTCCCATTGCAGTCCTCCTCTTCAAGGCTCGAGGCCAACACGGAGTTCAGTCTTAGGCGCGTGTACTCTGCACATGCAGTGTACATTTGCAGACGATACTCGCTCATCATACCTTCCTCTGTGAGAGGTGTCAAAGAAAAAATGCCCGAGGCACCTGGTCGCGTCGGTGTGATGGCTGTACCGTCGGGCTTCTTCACCACGGAGAACTTGACACAGACGATGGGCGGCAGTACACTCAACTCTCTGAACGGAGATGGTTGACCAGACCGACAGGGGAAGGACCATTCTCCCTCCTGTCCGGCCGGAGATGGGTGCGATAGAGAGAGACTGATTGCAGCGATCCTCCGATCTGCATAACTAGCGCGAGGAGAGTCACATGGAACAGCACGTGAAGGTTGTCGCCGTCCTCGACCTGGTCGTGGGCGGC
>Ga0111224_1005_pt1 | contig 71773 bp, 61 predicted proteins | sample DeeMarSWOR152_54_FD_80388 | JGI IMG/M metagenome (GOLD analysis project Ga0111224, IMG submission 80388) | candidate division TA06 bacterium DG_24
AGGCGAAGCGGTGTCTCAACTGCGCCGGGTGCTCTGAGTGCAAGGCCTGTGTTGCGGCGTGCGAGCCCGATGCAATCCGGCATGGGATGGAAGACGAGTTCGTCGACCTCCATGTGGGCGCGGTGGTCGTCGCTACCGGACTCGACTACTATGATCCCGAGATGATCAGTGAATACGGGTACAAGAGATTCAAGAACGTGGTCACTTCACTGGAGCTCGAGCGCCTGCTGAGCGCGAGTGGCCCCACCCGTGGCCATCTGGTACGGCCCGGCGATGAGAAGGAGCCGGAGCGGGTGGCGTTCATCCAGTGCGTCGGTTCGCGGTCTGAGAAGCGTGGGATCCACTACTGCAGTCGCATCTGCTGCATGAATGCTATAAAGGACGCCCTCCTGCTAGAGCAGCATGCGCCGGGAACCGAGGCGATCATCTTCTATATGGACATACGGGCGTTCGGCAAGGGATTTGAGGCCTTCTATCTCCGGTCGAAGGATCCGGAGGCGAAGACACGATATATACGCGGAAAGCCATCAAAGATAGAGGAAGACCCGGAGACCGGCGATCTCTTCATCCACTATGAGGACACCGAGCGCGCCAGGATTGAGTCCATGCGGGTCGATATGGCCGTGCTCGCCTCCGCCCTGGTGCCGCCGGAGAGGACGGCAGACCTCGGGACGGTGTTGGGAATTGAGCTCGGCACCGATGCGTTCTTCAAGTGCCGCGACGATGTCTGGTACCCGCTCGACTCGACGAGGCCGGGTATCTATCTGGCAGGGTGTGCCACCGGGCCAAAGGATATCACCGATTCGATTGCCGAGGCGTCGGGTGTGGCGGCTCTCGCGGCGCGCCATGTGCTTGGCGAGCGTGTGGTGCCGGAGAAGGTGGAGATCCCACCGCTCGAGCTGGCCGAGGAGCCGCGGGTCGGAATATTCGTCTGCGACTGCGGCCTGAACATCGCGGCGGTCGTCGATGTGCCCGGCCTTGTCGAGCGCATGGAGAGTCTGCCCGGTGTCGCCCATATCGAGGAAGTACTCTTTGCCTGCGCCGAGACGACCCAGCGGAAGATTCAGGATGCGATTCGCGAGCATGGTCTGAACCGGGTCGTGGTCGCCGCATGCACCCCGCGGACTCACGAACCGATCTTCCGCGAGACCTGCGCCAAGGTCGGTCTCAACCCATTTCTGTTCGAGATGGCGAACATCCGCGATCAATGTTCCTGGGTGCATCAGGCCGAGCCGGAGGCGGCGACTCGCAAGGCCGCTGATCTGATCCGGATGTCTGTCGCCAGAGCACGGCTGCTCGACCCGCTGGCGCCAAGGGATCTGGAGGTCGGGCACGATGTCCTGGTCGTTGGCGGGGGGATCTCCGGCATCCAGACGGCGATCGATCTGGCCGCCAGGGACTTCAAGGTTTACCTTGTCGAGAAGGCCGACCAGCTGGGTGGTAGAGTGGTGGAACTCACCTCACTCTATCCGAGTGGCCGGTCAGGCCGCGAGCTCATCGAGGAGAAGGTCAGGGAGCTGAATTCTCTGGGAGTTGAGGTTCGCACCGGGACTGAAGTGGAAGACATTGTAGGGTTCGTCGGCAACTTCGATGTTACGCTCAGGCGCTCGAATGACGAGAAGGAGAAGCTATCTATCGGCGCGATTGTCCTGGGGGTAGGAGCTGACCTGTACAAGCCCGAGGATGAGTATGGGTACGGTCGTTATCCCAATGTCATCACCAATATGGAGCTCGAGAAGATGCTCGGGGGGGAGGGCCCGGTTGAGATCGCGGGGGGGCCTGTTCGCACTGTTGCCTATGTCCAGTGTGTGGGCTCGAGGGGTGAGAAAGGGAATCCCGAGTGCTCCCGGTACTGTTGTCACGCAATGTTGAAGCAGGCCATCGAGCTGCGTCGTCGTGGCGTGAATGTCGTCGTGCTCCACCGCGATATCAGGGTGTACTCGCGTGGGGCTGAGGAGATGTACCGGGATGCGAGACGTCTCGGGGTGCTGTTCATCCGCTACTGGCCTGAGGAACCGCCAAGGGTTGAGGGGGATGGGCGCGCGGCGAAAGTCATCATTCACGAACGATCGCTCGAGACCGACTTGGAGCTCGACGTCGACGCAGTAGTGCTGTCACTGGGGATGGTGCCGCGCGAGGAGGAGACGGCGATGCTCCATACAATGCTCAAGATCCCGCGGAGTGTCGACGGATTTTTTCTCGAAGTTCACCCGAAGTTCGGTCCTGTCGATACTCAGACAGAAGGCATCTTCCTCTGCGGATGTGCGCAGTCGCCTAAGGACATTGCAGATTCCATTGCGCAAGCCTCGGCAGCCGCGTCGCGTGTCGGTTCGCTTCTGGCCCGGGATACGATCACCCTCGAGCCGATCACGTCGATCATCGATGAGATGAGGTGTCGAGGGTGCGGCACCTGCGCTGAAGTGTGTGAGTTCCATGCGATTGAAGTTGTGGAGCTGGAGGATGGCAGGCTCGTCGCTAAGGTGAACGAGGCGCTCTGCAAAGGGTGCGGGACCTGCGCTTCAGTCTGCCCCAGCGGTGCAGCCCAGATCCGTCACTTCACCGATGAGCAGATCGAGACCATGGTCGAGGCCATGCTCGTAGGATAGAGACCGAGTGAAAGCAGACTCGCCTGAGCCAACGTATAGCGATGTATTGAACGACAGCGATTACTCCCGGGGAGGTCGATCGGTGGGAGCTGAAGTATCGGAAGAATTCGAGCCGAAGATCGTAGCATTTGCCTGCAACTGGTGCAGCTATCCCGCGGCGGACAGTGCAGGCGTTGGACGGATGCAGTATCCATCCAATGTGCGTGTCATTCGCGTCATGTGTGCCGGACGGATCAACCCGTCATTTGTCCTGAAGGCATTTGAGTTGGGGGCTGATGGGGTGCTCGTGTCGGGATGCCATATTGAGGACTGCCACTACCTGTTCGGTGCCAGGCGGGCTGGCGATCAGTATGAGAAGGTTGAGCAGCTTGTGCACCTCCTCGGCCTGGAGAAGGAACGACTGCGTCTGGAGCGCATATCGGCCGCCGAGGCGCCGAAGTGGGCCCAGGTCATAAGGGACTTCGTCGCCGATGTGAAGAAGGTGGGGAGGAGCCCGCTGGCCGGCATCCGGTCGGCAAGCGATGAGGAGAAGGAAGCGTCATGGAAGCAATAGCCGAGGCAGTGAGGAAGACCAGGGCGTATGCCTGCCTGGAGTGTGGCAAATGCACCGGCATCTGTCCGGTCTCTCGGTACGACGGTAGGTATTCGCCTCGATCGATCGTTGTACGAGCCGCGCGCAACTCATACGATAACCTCTATCACGATCAGTCGCTCTGGTCGTGCCTGACCTGCCGGCAGTGCGATCTCCGCTGCCCGGCGGCGATCGACTACATCGAGCTCGTCAAGGTTGTGCGCGAGGGCGCTCACGGTGTCGGCGAGGAGGGTGCCTGCTCCCACGGTGGGGCGATACAGTCTCTGATGCGGATACAGACAGCTCCCGAACTGCAACAGAATAGACTGGAATGGCTGGATGGCTCACTCAGCACGTCAGCGGCAGGAGAGGATGTGTACTTCGTCGGCTGCCTGCCGTACTTCGACGCTTTCTTCTCCGAACTCGGGGTCGATACGTTGAGCGGTGCCAGAGGCGTCGTCAAGGTGCTGAATGCGATGGGCATCACGCCAGCCGTCCTGCCCGACGAGCGGTGCTGCGGACACGATCTGTTGTGGAGCGGCGACGTAGAGAACTTCAAGCGGCTGACACGGCACAACCTCGCGCTGCTCGAGACTGCCGGGGCAAAGCGGGTCATCTTCTCCTGCCCGGAGTGCTACGAGGTGTTCAGGGTGGAGATCCCGCGACTATTCGGTGACCCCGGATTCGAGTTTGTCCACATCAGTGAGCTCATGGCGGGATGGCTTGGTGAGGGTCAGTTGGAGCTCGGCGCATTGCAGAAGGGCGTGACGTACCAGGACCCGTGTCGGCTCGGCAGACATCTGGGTGTATACGATGAGCCGAGACAGGCCCTCGGTGCAATCGGTGGCCTCGAACTACTGGAGATGGCGAAGAATCGAAAGAATGCAATCTGCTGTGGAGTCGGGTCATGGACCAACTGCACGGCGTTCAGCAAGCGTTTACAGGATATGCGCCTGAAGGAGGCGGCGGCTACCGGAGCAGAGGTCCTCGTCACGGCATGCCCCAAGTGTCAGATCCACTTTCGGTGTGCACAGTCCGAACGCGGCAAGGAGATAGAGGGCCGGCTCGAAATAACTGATCTTATGGCTCTCATCGGGGGCGTCGTCGGTTGATAGGGCGTCGCCGGCCCGGGGGCTGCGACATATGATCGGCGCCCGAATACGGAGGCCTGGGGCGGGCCAGATGGAGACTGAGATATGGGCAGTAAGATAGCGTTTACGTTCCGGGAACAGCTGGATGGTACGATCGGCGGTGACCACCACAATTACTGTCTTCAGTGCGGCGCCTGCGTCGCGGGTTGCCCGGCGGCGCGATATTCAGAGGACTTCAACCCGCGCACGATTCTGCTCAAGACACTGCTCGGTCAGGAGGAGGAGCTGATCGGCGCTGATTCGGTAATCTGGCTGTGCACGAATTGCTATACATGCTACGAGCGGTGCCCCCAGGACGTGCGGCCGATTGAGGTGATTATCGCCCTGAAGAACATGGCCGCCGAGAGAGGGGTGCTGCCCGATGAGGTGAATAAGTTCGCCGAGATGATAAGCTCTAGAGGACACAGCGCGGTCCTCTCGGAGTCGGTGAACAGGCGCCGTGAGAAACTGGGCCTCGATCCCATACCTAGAGTGCCGGTCGAGGAATTAACGGCGATTCTCGCGGACCCCGAAGAAGGAGAAGTGCCGTCTGGTGGTGGGGTGGGCGAGGTTCTGGAGCCCTTGGGTTCGAAGGCGGGCTCTCAGGAGGGTCCAGGGAAGGTGAGGCCGGAAAAGAGGGCAGGGGTGGAGAAGAAGCCTTCGAAGAAGGCATCCGGCGGGAAGGCGTCCGCGAAGAAGGTCGGAAGAAAGAAGCCACGCACGACAAAGCGGAGCAACAGATGAATGAACGGAAGATCGCGCCCTTCTGGGGATGTATGATTCCCGCGAAGTACCCCCAGATGGAGGCATCGATACGGAGGTCGCTGGGGAGGCTCGAAGTCCCGCTGGTCGATATTGACCGCTTCACCTGCTGCCCTGATCCGATCTACTTCAAGGCGAGGAACAAGGAGCAGTGGCTGGCAGTGGCGGCGCGGAATCTCGCAGTCGCGGAGGAGGAGGATGTCGATGTGATGACTGCGTGCAGTGGGTGCACCTCCACGCTGCGGGAGGCGTCTTTCCTCCTGGCCGAGGACGAGGAACTCAAGGAGAGGATAAATCGGCGGCTGGCGAGGATCGGAATGCGGTATGAGGGGACCACGAGGGTGAGGCATCTCGTAGAGGTATTGCGTGATGACGTCGGCGTAGACCGCATTCGCGAGAGCGTGACCAGGCCGCTCAATGACATCAAAGTGGCAATACATTACGGCTGTCATCTGTTGAAGCCCTCTCAGATCATGCACGTCGACGACGCCGATTACCCGGAGATACTGGAGCGACTCGTGGAGGCGACAGGGGCGACTCCGATCAACCACCGGGAGCGTCTCCTCTGTTGCGGGAAAGGGTGCCTGAGCGATGAGATACCGATCCAGATGACGCGGGATATATTCGCCTCGATTTCACAGGCCGGAGCAGATTGCATGGGGCTCATCTGCCCCACATGTTTCAGTTCATTCGATCTCGGCCAGATCATGGTGGCACGGAAGTTCGATGAGAAGTACGAGATACCGGTCATCTACTACTGCCAGTTGTTGGGCATAGCTCAGGGATTCAGCATTGAAGAGCTGGGTCTGGACCTGCATCGTGTCAAGGTTGACAGCATTCTCGCTCGCGTCTGCTGAGGCGCCGGGCGATGAATAGTGTCGTGGTGAGAACGATGAGAGATCTCCTATTGGATGTACGAGGTGAGCGTGGGAGCTCGAAGGCCTGAGGAGGTGATTTCGTTGGACGATGGGAATCACGGTGAGGAGCTGCGTATCGGCGTCTATGTTTGCGATTGCGGCAGAAACATCGCTGGCACGGTGGACTGCGGTCTTGTCACCGAGTTCGCTCAGGGGTTGCCCCATGTTGTCATCGCAAGCAACGACAAGTATACGTGTTCTGAGCCAGGGCAGGAGGTCATCAAGCAGCACATCCGTGAGCATAACCTGAACCGGGTCGTCGTCGCATCGTGTTCTCCTCGCATGCACGAGCCGACGTTTCGTGCTGCGATTCAGCAGGCGGGCCTCAACCCGTACCTTCTGGAGATGGCCAACCTCCGCGAACACTGTAGCTGGGTACACATCAATGAACCGGAGGCGGCGACACGCAAGGCGATGGACCTCGTCAAGATGGCGGTGTGGCGGGCGGCACTCCTCAGAGAGCAGAAAGAACTCGAGGTGCCGGTAGAGCGGAAGGCCCTTGTCATCGGGGGTGGGATCGCGGGCATACAGGCATCGCTCGACCTGGCGAACGCCGGATATCAGGTCTATCTCGTGGAGAAGGAGCCATCCATCGGGGGGATCATGGCTCAGATCGACAAGACATATCCCACGATGGACTGTTCCATATGAATACTCGGTCCGAAGATGACGGATGTCGGTCGACATCCACGGATCGAGCTTCTGACCTACAGCGAAGTCGCAGCAACAACGGGGTTCGTCGGGAACTTCAACGTGACGGTGCGTCGGCGTGCCCGCTACGTCGATGAGAAAGAATGCACCGCGTGCGGAGACTGCCTGGAAGTCTGTCCGGTCGTCGTCCCCGATAAATTTAACATCGGTCTCTCCACGAGGAAGGCGATCTACCAGCCATTTCCCCAGGCCGTTCCTTCGGCGTTCGTCATCGATATGGAGGCCTGCCTGGGGCACAATCCGATAGCTTGTGGGAAGTGTCTCGAAAAGTGCGAAAAAGAGTGCATCGACTATGACATGACCGACCGGGAAGTTACCCTCAACGTCGGGACGGTCATCGTCGCCACCGGGATGGATGTGTACGATCCGACCGAGCAGGATGAGTACGGATATACGAGATACGAGAACGTGATCACCAGTCTCGAGTTCGAGCGGCTCATCAACTCGGGCGGACCCACCGAGGGGCATCTTGTGCGCCCGACCGATCGGCGCCAGCCGGAGAGGGTCGCGTTCATCCAGTGTGTCGGGTCCCGATCGCAGCAGCGGGGCAAGCCGTACTGCAGCAACGTCTGCTGTATGAACACAGTAAAGGACAGTCTGCTGATCAAGGATCACTGGCCTGAGACGGATATCAAGGTGTTCTACATGGATATCAGAGCGTTCGGCAAGGGATTCGAAGATCTGTATCAGAGGAGCAAGGCACTCGGGGTGCAGTATATCAGGGGCCTGCCTGGCGAAGTGGAGGAGGATCCGGCAACAAAGGACCTGATCCTGAGTGTGGAAGATACGACGAGCGGCCAGCTCGAGCAGCATCGCGCGGATATGGTGATCCTCTCCGTGGGGGTCGAGCCGAGACGGGACATGGAGAGTCTCAAAGGACTGTTCACGCTCTCGGCGACATCCGATGGATTCTTCATGGAGGCCCACCCCAAGCTTCTGCCTGTTGATGCGCCTACGCGTGGCGTCTTCTTTGCGGGGTGCAGCGAGGCTCCCAAGGATATCAAGGACAGCGTCACCCAGGCCTCAGCGGCGGCGGCCCGGGCCAACATCCTCATGAGTCAGGGGCGCATAAGCGTCGAGGCAATCACATCGGTCATCGATCCCGAGATCTGTACAGGCTGCGCCATCTGTGCCAACGTCTGTCCCTATCATGCGATCATCGCCGACAAAGAGAAACGCACTCCTGCTGTCGTCATCGAGGCATCGTGTGCCGGATGCGGCACGTGTGCGGCCGAGTGCCCGTTCGGGGCGATTACGATGCGTCACTTCGAGGACGCTCAGATCATCGCCCAGATCGATGCGATCCTCGAGGAAGATCCCATGGAGAAGATCGTCGTCTTCGCCTGCAACTGGTGTTCTTACGCCGGCGGGGACTTCGCCGGGATCTCGCGCCTCCAGTACCCGCCGAACGCGCGCCTGATTCGGACCATGTGCAGTGGCCGCGTGGACCAGGAGTTTGTACTCCACGCATTTCGTAAGGGTGCGCCACTGGTCCTCGTCTCCGGGTGCCACTTCGCCGACTGCCACTACATCGATGCGAACCGCTGGACGCAGCGGCGGGTGGAGAAGCTCTGGGATAAGCTCGAGAGAGAGGGGATCCGGCCAGAGCGGCTTCAGCTGGAGTGGATCAGTGCGGCTGAAGGGCAGAAGTTCGCCAAGGTAATGCGCGAGATAGAGGAGCTACGTAAGGCCGTCACCCCGGAAGAAGTAGAGGAGACGAAACGGATTCTGACGGAGAAGGCGAAGAAGCCGAAGAAGAAGCCCAAGAAAGCGAAGAAGGAGCCGGTCGAGGTCGCCAAGACGTGAGCGATCGAGTGAGCGAGGATCGGAATGGCTGAGGAAGCGAAATTCAAGTGCCTGCGGTGCAATCACGAATATACGGACTCATACGATCCTGACAAGATCGAGGAACGGAGCTGTCCCAAGTGTGGCAGCAATAGCGTACGTCGGTTGAAGGAAGAAGCCTCTAAGGGCTAGGAGCTCGAGAGGAGTCGTGTGAGTGAGAGGACGCTGCTGATCGTGAAGCCCGATGGGGTGGCCAGGGGATTGGTGGGGGAGGTGATCGCCAGAGTCGAAGCCCGAGGGTTTCGGCTGTGCGCAATCCAGATGCTCCGACTCGATGATGAGCGCGCGGGTGAGTTCTATGCCATCCATCGGGGGAAACCATTCTACCGGCCGCTCGTTGAGTTCATGACATCCGGGCCTGTTGTCGTCGTGCTGCTCGAGGCGGATCGGGCAGTGCAGGGACTGAGGGAGCTGGTCGGCGTCACCGATCCCGCGAAAGCCGAGATCGGCACGGTGAGAGGTGACATGGGGACGACGATCCAGGCCAATGTTGTACACGCCTCTGATTCTCCTGAGACGGCGCGGGCCGAGATCGGGTTTTTCTTCGGTCCCCGTGCGCTCTCCGGATGTGCGTGAGCACGGGGACAGGAGAACGGCGGAGGCCCCCGGCGGATCGAGACGGAACTGTGAAGATCGCGATTGGCCCTCACGAGAGCTTCGACCAGATCGAGATCCCCGACCGGAATCTCGTCGGGGTCTACGGCCCTTCCTCCGCTCCCGAGCATGATGAGAAGGCCCTGTTGGTACGGGCCCTGGAGCAGCCGCTCGGCCGTCCCGGACTCGATGACTTCATCGCCGATGCCGAAGACGTCGTCGTTCTCGTCAACGACCCGTCGAGGGCGACGCCGACGCCGATGGCGCTCGAACACGTCTGGGATGCATTCGGGACGCGGCAGGTCTCCGTGGTCGTCGCGACCGGGTCCCATCGTGTTCCTAACGAGGCGGGCCTGAGCTACATATTCGGCAGGATGCTGCGTCGGATTCGGCCCTGTATTCAGATCCACCGTGCTCGCGATGATGAGGAGATGATCACGCTCGGCCGCACGAGCCGGGGTACGGAGGTGGCCATCAACAGGAGGGTACGCGACGCATCCCGAGTCGTGGTGATCGGGTCCCTCGAGCCTCATTACTTCGCGGGCTTCACCGGAGGGCGGAAGTCGTTCTTGCCCGGAGTTTCCGCCTACAGGACGATAGAGGGAAACCATCGCCTGGCATTGCTTCCCGATGCGAAGTGTCTCAAGTTGGATGGCAATCCGGTGCACGAGGATATGCTCGAGGCGATGGAGGTCATCGGCGAAGAGAACGTCTTCGCCCTTCAGTTCGTGATCGACGGCAAGCGCAGACTTGCCTCGGCATGTGTGGGTGCGCTCAGTGCGGCATTTGCCGCGTCGCTGGGGCCGGCGAAAGAGATCGCCTCAGTTCCGGTACATGGACTGATGGACGTCGTCATCGCTGTCGTCAATCCCCCGATGGACATCGACCTCTATCAGTCACACAAGGCGATACAGCATGCCAGTCTGGCGGTCAGAGACGGCGGCATACTGATCCTTGTTTCGAGCTGTCGTGAGGGGGTCGGGCCCAGCACGTTCCACGAGATCCTTGCTGGAGTCGAAAACCCGGGTGATGTCCGGGCGATCATCGGGGAGCGGCCGTATCGCCTGGGTGATCATACGGCCGCACGCTTCGCGGATGTGCTCGAGCGGGTCAGGGTCTGTGCGGTAACGGACCTTCCCCCCGGCGTTCTCGAAAGGGTCTTCGTCGAAGCGGCGTCGGACGTCCAGGGGGCGATCGACAGGGCGCTCGGGGAGGTGGGGCAGGACGCTCGTGTGCTCGTCCTGACCGATGCGAATGTCGTTGTCCCCAATGTGCAGGTACGGGATCCCGGCGATGTTGGAGTGTAGTTCGAAGGAAGAGGGAGGAATGTCTGAGTGGGTTGTATCACCGTCTGACCAGTCAGAAGGAGGGTGTCAATGGAGAAGAAGGTGAGCATCATCGGTGGCGGACATGTGGGTGCCACGACCGCAGTCCTTCTTGCTGCGAAAGAGATGTGCGATGTCGTCGTCGTCGATATCATTGAGGGCGTGCCTCAGGGCAAATGCCTCGACCTCTATGAGTCAGGGCCGGTCGTGGGGTTCGGATGCAGCACTGTCGGCACGAATGACTTCAAGGATATGAAGGGCTCTGACGTTGTCGTGATGACGGCAGGATTCGCCCGCAAGCCGGGCATGTCGCGGGAAGATTTACTGAAGGCCAACGCAGAAGTCGTGAAGAGTTGCATGGATCACGTCATCAAACACGCGCCGGACTGCATGCTCCTGATGGTGACGAATCCGCTGGATGTGATGTCCTACTATGCCTACAAACTGACGGGTTTTCCCAAGAATCGGGTGTTCGGGATGGCAGGGATCCTCGACACATCCAGATTCCGGACGTTCATCGGCATGGAGCTGGGCATCTCCAGTGTCGATGTGCAGGCCATGGTGCTGGGCGGCCACGGAGACTCGATGGTGCCGCTCGCGAGTTCGGCGAGTGTGTCCGGCGTGCCGGTTCCGCAACTCATTCCCAAGGACCGCCTCGATGCGATCGTCCAGAGGACAAGAAAGGCGGGGGGAGAGATCGTCGGCCTCCTCAAGACGGGGAGTGCATACTATGCTCCCGCGGCCGCCATAGTGCAGATGTTGGAATGTCTGCTCAAGGGTACCCGCCGGCTATTGCCGGTCTCGTGCTATCTCGAAGGCGAGTACGGGGTGAAAGGCGTATTCATCGGCGTGCCGACGGTTCTCGGCAAAAAGGGAGTGGAGAAGATCGTCGAGGTCGAGATGGCGGCGGAGGAGAAAGACCTGTTCCAGAAGTCGGCCGGTATCTACAAAGACAACCTGAAGCATCTTCCTCTCTGATTGGGGCGGCGGCAGTTCTCGCCGAGCTTCGCGGGGCTGCCGCCCTGCCCGCCCTTCCCGTAACCGCTCCTGAGCGACCGGGCGGGGTTCCGCACCCGGGGACCCCTCGCCTGCTGTGGGGCGGAGCAGGAACTGGCTGGTATCCCCCTCGCCGGGATGGAACCGGGGCGAGGTACCGTGCCCCTCACACCGAATACGGAGGGGAGGAGGAAGCATAGTCGGGGCGGATATCGGGCACTAAGTGTGAGACAGATTCTCCCTGTCGAGTGCCAGGTAGGAACGTGAGAGGCAGCGGAGTGGGCTGCTTGAGACACGGATTCGGGGCCCGCGCTGCCTGTCTGATGGATAGGGGGACTGATGGAAGGGAGTGTGCTGGTCATCGGTGGCGGCATAGCCGGGATCCAGGCGTCGCTCGATCTCGCCGATAGAGGGGTGAGAGTATTTCTCGTCGAGAAGAATCCTTCTATCGGGGGACGCATGGCGCAATTGGCGAAGACATTCCCCACGAATGACTGCTCCATCTGAATACTTGCGCCGAAGCTGGCGGATGTCGGTCGACATCCGAACATCGAGCTGCTCACGCTGAGCGAGGTAGAAGGGATCAGCGGTTCAGTCGGCCAGTTCACCGTCACCGTGCGGAAGCACGCGCGGTACGTGAAGGAAGATCTGTGTACTGCCTGTGGCCGCTGCGCAGAGAAGTGCCCGGTGGATGTGCCGGATGAGTTCGAGATGGGTCTTGCCAACCGCAAGGCCATCTACAGTTACTTCGATCAAGGGGTGCCTGCGGCCTTCACTATCGATCGCGAGCACTGTATCTATCTGGAGAAACAGAAATGCGGCGTATGCCTCCGGTTCTGCGACATCGGGGCCATCGATTTCGAACAACAGGATGAAACAGTGACGTTAGAGGTCGGCGCGATCATCGTTGCGGTCGGGTATGATTGCTTCGATCCCACGCCGATGGGCGAGTACGGGTTCGGGCGGCACCCGGATGTGATAACGTCCCTCCAGTTGGAGCGGCTCACGTCCTCCGCGGGCCCGACCGGAGGGCACGTCTGCCGGCCTTCCGATGGCGGCCATGCGCGTCGGATCGGATTCATCCAGTGTGTCGGATCCCGGGATCGGCGCAACAGCCCCTACTGCTCGGCTGTCTGCTGCATGTATGCGACGAAGGCCGCGATTCTCGCCGCCGAACACGATCCCGAGGTGAGGTCTACGATCTACTACATGGATCTCAGGGCCGGGGGGAAAGGGTTTCAGGAATATCTACGCCGGGCGAGAGAGATGTACGACGTAGCGTACATTCGCGGTCGCGTGGCGGAGGTCGTCGCCGGAAAAGAGCATCGATTGTCGATCCGGTACGAAGATACGGACACCGGTTGGCTGGGCGAGGGCACTGCCGATCTGGTCGTCCTCTGCACGGCGCTCGTGCCGAGCGCGGGGATCGGGGATCTGGCCCGGCGACTGGGAGTCGATCTCGACGCCTATGGGTTCGTGGCGAGCGACCCGCTGTCGCCGGTACAGGCATCGGTACCGGGTATCTACGCCTGCGGCTATTGCCGTGAGCCGCTCGACATCCCCGATTCGGTCACAGGGGGATCCGCCGCTGCGGCCAAGGCCTTCAAGGCCCTGACAGGGGCCCGGGAGTGACTCAGGGGACAGAAATGGGACCAGGGAGTCTGAGATCTGCCGCGGAGGCAGGCGCCGATCAGTTGAGGATCGGTGTTTTCGTCTGCCACTGTGGCACGAACATAGCCGGGTTTCTCGATGTCGATGCTGTGGCCAGGGAGGCCGGAGCATCCCCTGGGGTCGTCTACTCGGTGACGACGATGTATGCCTGCTCGGAGAGCGGACTGAAGGAAATATCCGAATCCATTCGCAAACATAACCTCAATAGAGTTGTCATCGCGGCCTGCAGCCCGAGGACTCACGAGCCTCTGTTCCGCGAGGTATGTGGAGAGGCGGGTCTCAATCCCTATCTCGTAGAAATGGCGAACATCAGGAATCAGTGCTCCTGGGTCCATATGGATGATAAGGAGAGGGCGACGAAGAAGGCGGCGGCGCTGGTGCGAATGGCGGTGGCCAAGGCGGCCAGGCTCGGGCCGAGGGAGCCGATTGAAGTCGATGTCGACCGGAGAGCGGTGGTGATCGGGGGCGGGATCGCCGGCATGAACGCGGCACTCGATCTGGGAGATGCGGGATTCGATACAGTGCTCATCGAGCGTGAGCCCGACCTCGGCGGGCGGCTCCGGGGTCTTTACCGTCTGTACCCTTCCGGCAGGGAGGCGCGCGAGGTTCTCGAGGAGTTCATCCCCCGGGTGATCGAACACAGGCACATCGAGGTACTGACCGCTACCGAGCTGACAGGTGTCAGGGGATTCATCGGCAACTATGTCCTCACCGTTCGCACGGGCGGGGATGAGCGAGAACTGGAAGCGGGCGTCATCGTGGTCGCGTCCGGGGCCGACGTGCTCGAGCCCCACGGCCTGTTCGGGTACGATGGGGAGCGTGTCATCACACAGCTCGAGCTTGCGCGCCGGATGAGCCAGGGGTCTGTCGAGGCCGGAACCATCGTCATGATCCAGTGCGTCGGGGCGAGGCTGCCCGAGCGCGAGTACTGTTCCCGTGTCTGTTGTGCCAACGCGATCAAGAACGCCTCAATGCTTGTCGAGGAAGACAGCGGGAGGAGCGTGTACGTGCTCTATCGCGACATCCAGGGCTATGGCACCGAGTTCGAGGACTGGTTTGCGCGCGCACGGGAGGCGGGAGTCGTCTTCGCCAGATACGATCCAGAGCGTCCCCCTCTCGTCGATAGCCGGGGTGTGCGGATATACGATTTGCTGCTGGGAGAGGAGGTCCTTCTTCCTGCCGATCTGATCGTCCTGTCGACGCCGATGGTGGCCCGTCCGGATGCGCGGTCCCTGGGTCAGATGCTCAGAGTCCCGGTCGACAAGGATGGCTTTTTCCTCGAGGCGCACGTGAAGCTGCGGCCGGTCGACTTCGCGACCGAGGGTATGTTCCTCTGTGGCGCCGCCCGATGGCCGTGTCGGATATCCGAGGCGTGTGCGCAGGCTTCGGCTGCGGCCTCGCGCGCTCTGGTGCCGCTCGTCAATGGCAAGGTCGTCGTCGAGCCGGTAGTGGTCGATATCGATGAAGCGATCTGTCGTGGCTGCGGCCTGTGCCGAGACCTCTGCAGATATGCGGCGATCGAAATGGTGGAGAACGAACGGGGACTTGCGGTCGCTAGGGTCAATCAAGTGTTGTGCAAGGGGTGCGGCGTCTGTGCCGCGCGATGCCCGAGTGGCGCGATGACCCTCTTCCATTTCACAGACGAGCAGATCCGTGCCATGCTGCGCGCGGCTCGTCCCGCCCTGTTGGCCGGAGCCCGCCACGGTGACGAGGGGGGGAGCGCGGGAGGGGTACGATGAGAGAGGACTGGGAGCCTGACATCATCGTCTTCGCCTGCAACTGGTGTTCATACGCGGGGGCTGACAGCGCGGGCGTGTCCCGGCTCCAGTACCCCCCGTCAGTCAGGCTGATCCGGACGATGTGCTCCGGCAGGGTGAGCGCTTCTCTTATCTTCGAGGCATTTCGCCAGGGCGCCGATGGTGTTCTGGTGACGGGATGTCATATAGGTGACTGCCACTACGTCGACGGCAATGAGCGCTGCCAGGAGATGATGGAGATGACAATCCGCCTGGCCCGGACTGCGGGAATAGACGAGAGGCGACTGGGGTTAGAATGGATATCCGCAGCCGAGGCCGGGAGGTTTGCTGCGGTAATGGCCGAGTTTGTCGAGAGGATCCGCGACCTCGGTCCCATGAGCAGGGAGGATAGATCGGTCTCTTCCCGCACTCCCGGTGGAGTCGAGGAGGCAGGAGGCGCCCGGCGATGACCTACGAGGAGATCATCGGGCAGACGAAGGCATACCGCTGTCTCGAGTGCGGTATCTGCACGGGGAGCTGCCCGCTCTCCCGGGTCGGCTGTCGATTCTCTCCTCGTCTTGCCGTTGAGCGCGCCATCGTCGGATTGGGTGAGGAAGTCGCTGGCGAGTCGGATCTCTGGTCCTGCCTCACCTGCCGGGCCTGCGAGGGCCGCTGCCCGGCAGGCGTAGGGTTCACGGAGTTCATGAGGCTGATGCGCGTCGAGTCGGCGGCCAGAGAGAGCGCCCCTGTCCATACCCATGGGCGCGTGGTTCTGGACATGATGGAGATCCAGGGCTGGGGCCTGGATCAGAGGAGACTCGACTGGATCGACGACACGTTGCAGACGGCAACTGAGGGGGAATATCTCTACTTCGTCGGGTGTGCTCCGTACTTCGATACCATCTTCGAGGATCTGTCGATAAGCCTGACCGGGGCGGCGCGAGATACTGTGCGTCTCCTCAATCATCTCGGCATTCAGCCCATCGTCTCCAATGAGGAGCGGTGTTGCGGGCACGATCCCTTCTGGGCAGGGGATGTCGAAACGTTTCGTGAACTGGGTCGCCGCAATCTCGACTTCATCCGGAGCTCGGGTGCGCGCAGGGTCGTCGTATCCTGTCCCGAGTGCTATCACATGCTCAAGGCGGTGTATCCCGAGCAGCTCGGGGACCTGGGTGTCGAGGTCGTCCACATCTTCGACCTGCTCGTCGAGGCCGTTAGGGAGGGGCGTCTCGAATTCAGCCCGACACCCCGGATCGTCACATACCAGGATCCGTGTCGGCTGGGGAGATTCTCGGGGGTGTACGAGCAGCCGCGGGAGCTCATCCGTGCGTTGCCGGAGGTCGAGCTCGTCGAGATGAAGGAGACGATGGAGAATGCGATCTGCTGCGGATCGAGCGGATGGATGAACTGCACGGCGGCCAACAAGGCGATCCAGGTAGAGAGGCTGCGGCAGGCAGGGGCATCCGGAGCCGAACATCTCATCACTGCCTGCCCCAAGTGTCGGATACATCTTTCATGTGCGTTGCGGAATGATGACACAGACGTGAAGATCGAGATGCAGGATCTTCTCAGTCTGTTGGCCGAGGCCCTGAAGGAGGGCTGAGTCGGGAAGGAGCGGTACGCACGTAGAGGATATGATTGATGGGTAAGGGTGTGCTGGTGATAGGCGGCGGAATCGCCGGAATTCAGGCGTCGCTCGATCTTGCCGAGATGGGGATCGACGTCCACCTCGTCGAATCGAAGCCGAGTATCGGCGGGCGGATGTCCCAGCTCGACAAGACCTTTCCCACGAACGACTGCTCGATATGAATCCTGGCGCCGAAGATGTTGGATGCCGGTCGGCATCCCAGGATTGAGCTCCTCGCCTACAGCGATGTCATCGACGTGTCGGGATCAGTCGGTGACTTCAGGGTGAAGGTGCGCCGGCGCGCGCGGTACGTCGATGAAGAACGCTGTACCGCCTGCGGCCTCTGCGTCGAGAAGTGTCCCAAGAAGGTTCCGGACGAGTTCGATATGACGCTCCGGGAGCGGCGCGCCATCTACCTCTACTTCGCCCAGGGAATCCCGGCAGTAATGACAATCGACCCTGACGCATGCATATATTTCGAAAAAGGGAAGTGCCGTGTCTGCGAACGGGTCTGTGAGAGGGAGGCCATTGACTTCGAGCAGTCGGAGAGAGATGTCGAGCTCGATGTGGGCGCCATCGTTGTTGCCACCGGTCTCGATCTGTTCGATCCCTCGCAGCTCGTTGAGTATGGGTACGGACGGATCCCCAACGTGATCACGGGCCTGGAGTATGAGCGGCTCATCAATGCCACCGGCCCGACCCAGGGACACCTTCTCCGCCCCTCTGATGGGAAGCTGGCTGAGCGGGTCGGGTACGTCCAGTGTGTCGGATCGCGTGATACGCGCTACTGCAACTACTGTTCGAGTATCTGCTGCATGTGTTCGATCAAGGATGCGATGCTGGCGCGGGAGCACGATCCGAAGTCGATGTCATACATATTCCATACTGATTTTCGCAATGCCGGTAAGTGGTTCCAGCGGTACCAGATCCGGGGGGAGGAGGACTACGGGATAGAGTACATACGAGGCAGAGTGGCCGAGATCACGGAAGACGACGAGCACAACCCTGTGCTCTGGTTTGAAGACACAAGGACGGGCGCCGTCTCCAGCCTCACGGTCGATCTCGTCGTTCTGGCGACCGCGGCGGTCCCCAGCAGGGGAACGGCCGAGATCGCGCGTCTATTGACCCTGGAGGTGGATGAGCACGGGTTCATCAGAGGCAATGGCCGCTCTGGTGAGGAGACGAGTGTGGAGGGCATCTTCGCCTGCGGATTCTGCCGCGGGCCGGCGGATATCCCGGAGTCGGTCTGCCAGGCGAGCGCGGCTGCTGCCCTGGCCGCCCGGATCGTGGTGTGTCGGAAGTAGAGTGGGAGCGGGGCAGTTCGAGTCGATCGCGACACGTGTGCAGAGATCGGCGTTGCCGGATCTTGGAGTTGGCCGTTACTAACGGAGTAGAAGCGTGGCGGAAGATGAACTGCGGATAGGCGTCTTCGTCTGCAAATGCGGCACGAACATCGCCGGCTTTCTCGACACAGCTGAGGTGGCCGAGTATGCTCGGGGACTTCCCGGCGTTGTTCTCGTGCAGGAAAATCTCTTCACCTGCTCGGAGGCCGGCGTTGCCGAGATCCGCCGCGGCATTCAGGAGCACGATCTGAATCGGGTTGTGGTCGCGGCGTGTACGCCCCGGACTCACGAGCCCATCTTCCGCGCCGCCTGTCAGGATGCGGGACTCAACAAGTTCCTGTTCGAGTTCGTGAACATAAGAGAGCACTGCTCCTGGGTGCACAAAAGCGAGCCAGAGCCGGCTACCGGGAAGGCGAAGGATCTGGTGCGGATGGGGGTAGCTCGTGCTGCCTTTCTGGAGCCCAAAGACGAGATCGTCGTCGGAGTCGAGCCGAGGGCTCTCGTCATCGGGGGCGGTATTGCGGGGATGACGGTAGCCTACCATCTTGCCGAGCTGGGGTGCGAGGTCTACCTCGTGGAGCGCGAGGAGGAACTGGGAGGGTTGCTCCGTCACATCCATTCAATCTATCCCGCCGATCTGCCCGCATCGGAGATACTGATGGAGGCGGCGAATGCGGTTCGCGAGCACCCCAGGGTGAACGTTCTGGTGGGCAGCGAGGTGGCAGGTGTGGCAGGATATATCGGGAAGTACGACGTACAGGTGAGGCAGCGGGGCGGAGAGATCACTCCTATCAGGGTCGGCGTCATAGTCGTCGCCACCGGCGCAGATGAACTCGTCCCTGAGGGAATCATGGGGTATGACGGGGAGCGTGTCGTCACGCAGCTCGAGTTCGAACGAGTGCTGGCAGCGGGAGGACCGGACGCGGTTGAAGTCGTCATGATTCTCTGCGCCGGGTCGAGGATGCCGGATCGTGTGTACTGTTCTCGTATCTGTTGTGCCGCAGCGCTCAAGAACGCCGTTCTTCTGCGGCGTCGCAATCCGAACACGAGAGTGTGGGTGCTGTACCGCGATCTCATGACGATCGGGGTCAGGTACGAGCAGTTGCTTCAGGAGGCGAAGGAGGTCGGTGTTCGATTCGTCAACTATGCGCCCGATGCGCCCCCGGCCGTGGAAGACGGCCGCGTTGTCGTCTGGGGCCCCGTGCTGGCCCGGACACTCGAACTCACGCCTGATATCGTCGTCCTCTCATCCCCATTGGTGGCGCCGGAGGGGGCACAGGAGATGAGCAGGATGCTCAAAGTCGCCCTGGACGAGCACCACTTCTTTCTCGAGGCCCATCTGAAACTGAGGCCCCTTGACTTCGCAACGGATGGGATCTTCGTCTGCGGCACCGCGCGGTGGCCGGCGAGCATCGAGGAGAGCATCTCGCAGGCCCGCGGTGTTGCGGCCAGGGCGGCGGTGCCCCTGATGCGCGGTTCGGTATGCGTAGAGCCGCTCATCTCCATCCTGGCCGATGAGGAACTCTGTCGAGGGTGTGGCTTATGTCGGGATCTCTGCCCGTACGGCGCCATCGAAATCGTTGAAACCCCCCGTGGGCCGAAGGCGAAGATGCACGAAGCAGCATGCAAAGGGTGCGGAGTGTGCGGAGCGAGCTGCTATCGCAGGGCGATCCGGATGAGCCACTTCACAGACGAGCAGTTCGTCGCCCAGATCCGCGCCGCCTTCCAACAATAACCGGGGACGTTGGTAGGTTCAGAAGGTTCCGGGGATGACCCCGGTCGGGGACGTTAGTAGGTTCAGAAGGTTCCGGGATGATCCTGGCCGTCGAGCGGGGACGTACCTGGGTTTTGAAGGTTATCGAGCGAGATAGTCCCGGATTCGAGGTTTACGATAGAGATGAGGGTGAGTCAATCGTGAACAGACCTTCACCGGAGGGACGTTGGTAGGTTCTGTATCGGATTACGGGGACGTACCTGGGTTTTGAAGGTTATCGAGCGGCGTAGTGCCGGGTTCGAGCTTCACCCCAGAGTTGAGGGTGAGTCAGTCGTGAACAGACCTTCACCGGAGAGATGTGAGTAAGAGGGTGAGCAACTGATAGAAACTAGATACATGGATGTGAACGGGTAGAGGGGAAGGGAAAGGGACGATCGCCATCGGTGGATTTTCAGAGGACTGATTCATGAGCAAGATCATCGCGTTCTGCTGTAACTGGTGAGCATACGGAGCAGCAGATCTCGCCGGGGTTGCGAGACTCCAGTATCCAACAGACGTGCGGGTCATCCGGGTCATGTGCGGGGGCCGGGTCGACCCCTCATTCGTCATCGAGGCATTCGCCGGCGGGGCAGACGGTGTCTTCGTGGGCACCTGCCTGGAGGGGGAATGTCACTACTCGACAGGCAATCTGGAGGCGAAGGTCAAGATGGATCTGACCCGCCGGGTGCTCGCACGGTCGGGGATCGATCCAGCGAGGCTCGTACTCAGGATGATGTCTTCAGCTGAGGGGGCCAAGTTCGTCTCATATGTCTCGGAGTTCGTCGCGACTATAGATGAGCTAGGGCCACTGGACGGAGGAGGAGGAGACTCCCTTCCGCTCGCCCTCAGGCTCAGAGCAGCCAAGACGGCGGTTGAGGGGAAAAAGCTCCGCTGGATCGCGGGGAAGGCAACGGCGTTCAACGCCGAGGGCAATCTGTACGGCGAGATGTTCACTGAACATGAGCTGGGGCGGCTGTTCGAGGAGGTCGCAGGTGACGAATACGCGAAACACCTCATAATGCATATCCTGCAAGACGGCAGGGTAGGGGGTGTTTCGGCGACCGATCTGGCGAAGATGTTGGGACGGCGGCCGGCCATCGTGCTGCGCCATCTTGCTGAGTTGCGAAGACTCGGTCTGGCCGATATCGGTGACATCAAAGAGACTACGCCGCTCTGGCAAGCTGTTGCGGAGCGGGCAGGAGGCGAGTGTCGTGCCGGGTGAGAAGAGTCCATCGGTTCTCGTCGTGGGCGCCGGAGTGTCGGGGCTCCGTTCCGCGCTCGAACTGGCGGATATGGGAGTGAGCGTCTATCTCGTCGAGCGGCTTCCGTCGATGGGAGGGCTTGCCGGACGCCTTGACAGGATTGGGGCAGATCCCGGGGATATGGCCGCCTCGTGCGAGGTCGCCCCGCTCATCGACCGCGTGCGCCGGCATCGTAACATCACCTTCGTCCCGAACGCCGAACTCACCAAGCTGGAGGGAGAGAAGGGGGCATTCACTGCCCACATCCTCAAGTATCCGTTGCGCGTGACAGAGGAGTGCGATCGATGCGGCGTGTGTGTGCAGGTCTGCCCCATCAAGATCTACCACGAGCAGAACGAGGGAATCGGGCTCCGGACCGCCATCGACGTCGAGAATCCACGGTCTCCATGTGGAAATTTCAACATCGAGACGGAGACCCCCATCTGCCAGCAGACCTGTCCGGTCCATATCGATATCAGGAGATATGTGGGCCTTGTGGCGAGCGGCCGGTTTGAAGAGGCGCTCCGGACGGTACGGGAACGGAACCCCTTTCCTGCCGTATGCGGACGTGTGTGCCATCATCCCTGTGAGGCGGCCTGCAATCGAGGCGCTGAGGATGAGCCGATTGCCATTGATGCGATAAAGCGGTTCGCCGCGGACTATGAACTCGGGCTGCGACGTCAGGGGAAGCTGTTACCACCGAAGCCGCCAGCTAGGCGGAACTCGGCCCGTGCGGCGATCGTGGGGGCAGGGCCGGCAGGCCTCACTGTCGCACACGATCTGGCGCTGATGGGATACGGGTCGACTGTCTTCGAGAAAGCACCGGTGCCCGGCGGGATGCTGTACCTCGGCATCCCGGAGTACCGGTTGCCGCGGGATATCATCGAGACAGAAGTCGACTATATCCGGGCGCTCGGTGTGGAGATCAAGCTCAATACCGAGGTGGGGACCGATCCCTCCATAGACGACCTCCTCGCCGATGGCTACCGTGCGGTCTTCCTCGGGGTAGGTGCGCACAGAGGGCTCAAGCTGGGGATCCCCGGCGAGGAAGAGTATGAGGGTCTCCTCGACTGCGTCGAGTTTCTGCGCGGCGTCAATCTGGGTGACCGCACAAGGCCGGCCGATCGGGTGATTGTCGTAGGAGGGGGGAACTCAGCGATCGATTCCGCCCGCACCGCTCTCAGGCTCGGGTGCGAGAAGGTGACGATTCTCTATCGGAGATCGCGGCGCGAGATGCCCGCCAATCCCTGGGAGATCGAGGAGGCTGAGCACGAAGGGATCGACATCCACTATCTGGCAGCGCCAGTCAGGATTCTGGGGGAGCAGGGAAGAGTGGTCGGGATGATCGCAACGAGAATGGAACTGGGCAAGCCCGATGCGAGCGGCCGGCGGCGGCCGATTCCCATTGAGGGTTCGGAGTTCGAGATCGCGTGTGACCTGATCATCCCGGCGATCAGCCAGCAGCCGGATCTCGATTTCCTTCCCCAGGAGCACGGGCTCGATATCTCACGGTGGAGTTCATTCATCGTCGATGAGGAGACAGGTGAAACAAATCGACGGCGTATCTTCTCCGGTGGAGATGCAGTGACCGGGCCTGCGACCGTGATCGAGGCGATAGCCGCGGGCCACCGGGCAGCGGCAGCGATGGCCAGGTATCTGGCGGGAGGTTAGGCCGAGGGCGATGAAGAAGAAGAAGTTCGTTCCTGACTTCGAGGATATTCCATCTCCTCGTCATACAACTCAGCAGTCTCCGGCTACGGAACGAGAGGATCCGTTCGCCGAGGTCGATCTCGGGTTCGTCCAGGAGGTAGCCGTAGCCGAGGCCCGCCGCTGTCTCGCCTGCCGCCGGTGTATCGGGTGTGGGCTCTGTCTCGCCGAGTGCGATCGCAGGGCAATCGTCTATGATGAGATCCCGGAGACGGTAACTCTTGATATAGGTGCAGTGATACTCGCGCCGGGGGGGAGCGAGTTCGATGCCAGCCGCGCGCGGGGCCTGGGGTACTCCTTGAGTCTCGACGTCGTATCGAGCATGGAGTTCGAGCGCATCCTCAGTTTCTCCGGCCCGTTCGGCGGCCTCCCGATGAGACCGTTCGATGGTCAGATCCCCCGGCGGATTGGCTTCATCCAGTGCGTCGGCTCCCGTGATATCTATGCCGGCGCTCCCTTCTGCTCCACGGTCTGCTGCCAGGCCATGATCAGACAGGTAAGGGAGCTCTGCGCCAAGATCTCCTCGGCGGAAGTGGTCGTCTTCCATCGTGATATCCGCCCCCTGGGGAGAGAGGGCGAGCGGTCGCTGGCGCTGCTCGAGAGTGATCCAAGGGTGCGATTCATCCCTGTGGATTCCGTGGAGGTGTGCGAGGACGGCGCCAGTGGCCATGTGGACGTCCGTTATAAGCATCGCGAGAGGGAAGAGACGGATCGGTTCGACCTGGTCGTGCTCTCGACTGGTGTGCGGGGGCCGAGGGGGGCGGCCGAGCTGGCGCGGCGATCGGGGATCAAGGTGACGAGGCAGGGCTTTGCCGTTCGCGATGGCGATGCCTCACTCTGCTCCTCGCGCGAGGGCGTATTCGCCGTTGGCTCGTTCGCCGGGCCGATGGGGATCGGAATCGCGGTGAGTGAGGGTATCGGAGGAGCACTCGCTGCAGCGAGGGCTGCGGGGTTGACGGCGACCGGCATAGAAGCCGGTGGGCCGGTCGATGGTGGAGAGCGAAGCGTGGAGAGCGAGTCTGCGCCAGCGGGGTCCGGGGGAGGGGAGGGGATCGAAGTCCTTATCTGTCGCCAGGGGCTGGAGCGGTATAGCCGGAAGGAGATCGATGATCTGGCAGATCGGTGCGGGGCTCTTCCCGCTGTCTCTCGGGTGATGGTGTCGGCCGCAGCCTGCATAGGGACAGAGCGATGTGAGCCGGAGCAGCAGGGCGCGGTGCCCTCGCGATTGGTGGTGGTCGGGTGCCGACCAAGGAGTCACTATCTTCTTCTCTCTCACGTGGCCTGCGATCTGGGGATCGATCCGACGCGGCTCAGCATAGTAAGCTCCGGCGATCGGGAGGAGAGAGGGCCGGCGGACCTCGCAGATGAGGTCGAGCAAGTCATCAAAGGTACGGACCGAGAGGCCGGGGCCGAGGAGCAAGGGGCTGAGCGCACCCCGCGGGTCCTTGTCATCGGCGGCGGAGCAGCAGGGTGTGTTGCGTCACTCGAGGTTGCGTCGTTCGGCTTCGAGGTCGACCTCGTGGAGAGCGGTGAGAACCTGGGGACGGATCTCGATCGTCTCCAGGCTGTGGAATGGGAGAATGGGGATGGAGACTGGATCGCCGGGCTTGCGGCCCGCGTGGAGTCAGAAGTATTAATCCATGTTCACCTCTCGTCGCGCATTGCATCCTGCGACCGGAGGGACAGTGGATTCACGAGCACCCTCATCGACGGACAGGGGAGGGAGACCGTTCTGGAGCACGGTGCCATCATCGTGAGCGGGAAGGGGCAAGAATACCGGCCAGCCCTGTATCGATACGGAGAAGACCCTCTGGTAGCAACTCAGGTCGAGTTCTCCCGGCGGCTCTCTCAGATCGGACAGACCTTCGGCACCGTCGTCATGATCCAGTGTGTCGGCTCACGCTGTGGAGAACGGCCCTATTGCAGCAGCATCTGCTGCGACGTTGCGCTGCGGGATGCTCTCAGGGTGCGGACGCTCGATCCGGAGGGAAAGGTTTACATCCTTCACCAGGGCCTGAGAACATACGGGTTCGGAGAGGAGCAGCTGTATCAGGCTGAGGAGGCGGGGGTCGAGTTCGTCAGATTTGCCGGGATGCCCACCCTCGTCGACAGTGAGCGGCTCACGATCGAGGTGCGTGACACCGGGACAGATGAGCCGATCCGGTTGGAGCCGGATGTGCTCGTGCTCGCTGCAGGCGTTGCCTCAGCAGCGGAGAACCGCGAGCTCGCTGCCGCATTCGGTCTGGATCTGGACGATGATGGATTCCTCACCGTGCCGGATCCCGGTCTATCGCCGGTCGATCTGCCTGTCAAAGGGATGTTTGTGTGTGGACTCGCCCATGAACCGCTTCCACTTACACATCAGATCGCCGAGGCGAGGGCCGCTTCCGGCAGGGCGTGCAGCTTGCTCCTCGCCAGCAAAAGGGCTTGACAGACGCCCTCCGTACCGCTAGCATCGGCAAGTAGTATTTGGCGCATGTCGGGTTCTTCCCAATGATAATTGATATTCACGATCTGGATGCCGGCGAGATCGCCTTCGACTTCAGGGCCGATCCTTGCGAGGTGGGGATTGGAGGGGGCGACGAACGCATCGCCGGCGAGATAGAGATACGCGGGTCGGTGGCCAAGGGTGGCGAGGGAGTCCAGCTCAAAGGGGTGGTTTCTTTCGTCGCCGAACTCGTATGTAGTCGGTGTCTGGAGAGGTTCGAGCGGCCCTTCCAGACACGGCTGAACGTGAGACTGGTACCCGAACTCTCTCGGATCGCGCTGCCTCGGGAGGCCACACTCCACAGAGACGACCTGGATCTGGCCTCCTATGATGGCCACACGGTTGAGGTGAACCCATTCGTACGGGATGCGGTGCTGCTCGCCCTGCCCCTCCGGTCCCTCTGTCATGAAAGTTGTCGCGGACTCTGTCTTCGTTGTGGGCAGAACCTCAACCGCGGCATCTGCGACTGCTCTGCCACTGCCGTCGATCCTCGCTGGGCGAAGCTGGACGATATAAAGCGCAATGGGAAAACGAAGGAGTAGATAATGCCCGTCCCGAAACGTAGACACTCGCATTCGCGATCCAGAAAGCGAAGGGCGAACTGGAAGATTGAGCCGCCTGCACTTACGATATGCTCTCACTGTCATCAGCCGAAGCTGCCGCATCGGGTCTGTCCCAATTGCGGATACTATGATGATAAAGAGGTTATAGCTCCCGAGACGGAGTAGATGGTAGGTGCCGTGCGATGCGAATCGCTGTTGACTTGATGGGTGGAGATAGATCTCCTCGCGAGCTGACCGACGGAGCACTTGGTGCGGTGCGGCAGGCGGGGGGACGGTTTGAGACAGTGCTCCTCGGGGATTCCGCCGCTATCGACGGCGCGCTCGAGAAGGCCAGGGGTGCCGGACTATCGGTTTCGGCGGTCGAGGCCCCTGACGTGGTGGAGATGCACGAGAGTCCGGCGGCGGCGATTCGGAAGAAGAAGAATTCGGCCATCGCAGTCGGCATGCGGATGCAGAAGGCAGGAGAGGTATCGGCCTTCGTAAGCGCCGGGAATACGGGCGCGATCATGGCGTACGCACTGACGACACTGGGGAGATTGAGAGGGGTCTTGAGACCAGCCATCGCTGCACTTCTCCCCAGCGAGACAGGTTTCACCCTCCTCCTCGATGTCGGCGCCAACTCTGACTGCAAACCCACGCATCTCTCTCAGTTCGCTCTTATGGGCGACATATACATGAAGTCGGTACTCAACCTCGAACGGCCGAGAGTAGGGCTTCTGAGTATCGGCGAGGAGCGGTCAAAGGGGAATGAGCTGACGCTCAAAGCCCACGAACTCATCAGAGCGAGCGGCGTGGAATTCGTGGGTAATATAGAAGGTCGAGAGATCATGATGGGTGGGGTGGATGTGGTAGTGTGCGACGGGTTCGTCGGCAATGTGATTCTCAAGTTCGGTGAGAGCATCATCGACATCTTTGCCCGCTCCATCCGGGAGATGGCGGAGCGGGATGTCCGGTCGAGACTGGGGAGTTTGCTGTTGGCGCCCGGATTCCGCGGACTGAGGAGGCGACTCGACTACGAGGAATATGGCGGCGCACCTCTTCTTGGGGTCGATGGAGTAGTGATCATCTGTCACGGCACATCCACAGCGAAGGCGATCAGAAATGCAATAGGCGTGGCAGAACGGTTCGTGGCTCAGGGTGTTAATCAGAGGATAAAGAGGGAGCTGCTGAAACAGAGTGAAGAGAGAGTCCAGAAATGCTAAAGGGGCGCGGGTAGTCGGCCTCGGGTCTGCCGCTCCTGAAGGTGTTATGACCAATTTCGATCTCGAGAAGATGGTCGAGACGAGCGATGAGTGGATCCGGGCGAGGACCGGGATCAGGGAGCGCCGCATTGCCGACGAGAAGACCGCGACATCCGATCTCTCCTATCTCGCTGCCCGGAAGGCAATGGAGGCGGCAGGCGTCAGCGCCCGGGAGCTCGACGGCATCATCGTCGCCACGGCCACTCCCGATATGCTCTTCCCTGCGACTGCCTGTCTGCTTCAAGATAGGCTCGGTGCCAGGAATGTGGCGGCATTCGACCTGGAGGCAGGATGCTCGGGATTCATCTACGGAATGGCGATTGGCGACGGGATGATCGCCGCGGGCCTGGGGGAGACCATTCTCGTCGTGGGAGCCGATACCTTATCGAAGGTGACCGACTGGGATGACCGGGGCACGTGCGTGCTGCTCGCTGACGGGGCCGGCGCGATCGTGCTGAAGCCGTCGAATGGACCAAGTGGCATACTGTCGACGCACCTCGCGAGCGACGGCTCCCTGGGGCCGCTTCTCTGTCAGCCGGCTGGAGGTTCAAGGCGTCCGGCCACGACGGAGACTGTCCAAGAAGGACTCCACTACCTCAAGATGAAGGGCAATGAAGTCTTCAAGTATGCCGTCCGGGCGATGGAGGATTCCACCAATAGGGCTCTGAAGATGGCCGGGCTCGAGAGCAAGGATGTCGATCTCCTTGTGCCTCACCAGGCCAACTATAGGATTATAGAGGCAACGGCTAAGCGGGTCGGCGTGCCGATGGAGAGGGTGTGCACCAACATCGATCGGTATGGGAACACGTCGGCAGCATCGATTCCGCTGGCACTCGACGAGGCGCTGAAGGCGGGCAGGGTAGGAGAGGGCGACATCATTGCGATGGTCGCGTTCGGCGCCGGATTCACCTGGGGCGCGGCGATAGTCCGCTGGTAGGCCTTCGGGCACCGGACACGGGTCTCTCCGGCACCTTCACGCCACAGGGCGCGGCCGACCGGAGAACACTCAGGTGGCGGTCGAGAGGAGGGAGAGTGCAGGCGTTCATCTTCCCCGGACAGGCCTCCCAGCACGTCGGCATGGGGAGAGAGCTCTTCCAGCAGTACAGCGAGGCGCGCGATATTTATGAGGGAGCGAGTGAGGTGCTGGGGTGGGATGTAGCGCGCGTCTCGTTCGAGGGGCCTGCCGAAGATCTGACGCGAACGGACATCACACAGCCAGCCATCCTCGTCCACAGCATTGCCTGTCTTGCCGTGCTCCGGAAGATGGGCGTCGATGCAGATATGGTAGCAGGTCATAGTCTGGGCGAGTACTCTGCCCTCGTGGCTGCCGGCGCGCTCAGCCTTCCGCATGCTCTCCGTCTGGTCAAGTTGAGAGGCGAGTTGATGTATCAGGCCGGCCTCGACAGACCGGGGACGATGGCGGCGATTATCGGTCTGGCAGATGAGGAAGTGGCTCTGGTCTGCGCTCAGGCGGGTGAGAGGGGAGTTGTCCAGGTGGCGAACTTCAACAGCCCGGGACAGGTCGCCGTATCGGGCGAGATCCCGGCGGTCGAACGAGCGATGGAACTCGCGCTCGAGCGGGGAGCGAAGCGAGCTGTTCGGCTGGCGGTAAGCGGTGCGTTCCACTCACCGCTCATGGAGAGCGCGGTGGAGGGGTTGAGGCAGGCACTTCGGGAGGTGGAGATCGGGCGGGCGGCCATTCCGGTCTATGCGAATGTTTCGGCCGCGCCGATTGAGGATCCCGGGGAGATACGGGCGAATCTGGAACGGCAGATCGAGAGCCCGGTGCGCTGGCGCCAGTCGATCGAGAGGATGGCTGAGGCGGGGGCTGAGCGATTTCTGGAGGTAGGGCCGGGTCGGGTATTGATCGGACTCGTCCGGAAGACCGTGCGCGGGGCCACGGTCCTCAATGCCGAAGATCCACTGACGGTCGCCCGTGCAGTCGAGTCGTTCGCGTCAGCCTAGGGCAGGTCCGGGCGCAGCCCGTCCGTGAGCAGCCGGCTGGCGCGGGCCGGGATACGTCGTTCGGATCTGTGTGCCGGGGCGCGCAGCAAAGGAAGAAGATGACTATACAAGATCGGCGAGCGCTGGTGACTGGCGGCGCGCAGGGTATCGGGCGTGCGATCGCGCTCAGGCTGGCACGCGATGGCGCTTCTATCGTCATCTGGGACATCGACGAGGATGCTCTCGAAGCGGTGAAGTCCGACGTGGAAGGCGAAGGAAGAGCGTGCCACGTGGCCCGCGTGGACATAACAGACAGTGCTGCAGTGGAGGCCAATGTAAAGGAAGTACTTGACAGGCTGGGGCCGATTGACATATTGGTGAACAATGCTGGCATCGTGCGCGACTCGCTGATGGTGCGGATGAAGGATGCAGACTGGGACGCGGTGCTGGCCGTGAATCTGAAGGGCGCCTTTCTCTGCTCTCGCGCAGTTGCCAGGTCGATGATGAAACGACGGTCTGGTGTTATTCTGAATATCGCATCGGTAGTTGGCGTGATCGGCAACGCTGGCCAGGTGAATTATGCTGCGTCGAAGGCCGGTCTGATCGGTCTCACAAAGTCGATAGCCCGTGAGTTGGCCTCGCGGGGCGTCCGCGTCAATGCAATCGCACCTGGATTCATCGATACGGCGATGACGAGTGGCCTGACAAAGGAGGTGCGGGAGAACCTTCTCCGGGGTATCCCCCTTGGCCGCCTCGGAATGGCCGAGGATGTGGCCAACGTCGCAGCGTTCCTGGTCTCAGATGATGCTTCATATGTGACGGGTCAGGTATTCCATGTCGATGGCGGCATGGTGATGTAGTGTCCCGGGAGAATCCGTACTCTGGAAATTCGTAGCAGAGGGGAGGTGAAGTGACGCATGGCTCTTGATGCTGAGGTCAGGAAGATCATTGTGGAGCAGCTCGGGGTGGATGAGGCGGAGGTAACGCCGGAGGCGAGCTTCATCGACGATCTGGGAGCCGATTCTCTTGACACGGTGGAGCTCATTATGGCCTTCGAGGAGAAGTTCGGGATCGAAGTGCCTGACGAGGAAGCTGAGAAGTTGACGACCGTCGGTCAGGCGACGGCGTATCTTGACAAGAAGATCGCGCAGAAAGAGGCAGAGTAATTGGTGCAGAATCCCTCCCGTGGATCAACCTGACGGAGGGCCCTCATGAGAGATGACTCGCCTCGGCTCAGAGGCGAGGCGGGATCGGTCCTTCGGTCCGTCCCACAGGAGGTGAAGATCCTGTGCGCTCTCTTCGAGGCTTCCGGAATGAGGCCGTGGGTCCTGGTTCAGGTTGCGGGACGAGAAGTTGAGTGCGCCATGGTATCACTCTGAGCAGTCTGGGAGGGCTTGAGCAGCGTATGGGTAGGCGCGTTGTAGTGACAGGTCTCGGTGCCGTCACGCCGATCGGGCTCACGGTGGACGAGTTCTGGAAGTCGGCTCTCGCCGGGACGAGCGGGATTGCCAGGATCACGCGGTTCGACCCGGGCAGGTTCTCCTCGCAGATAGCGGGGGAGGTGAAGGACTTTGATCCGACGCCTCAGATCGGGAAGAAGGAAGTGAGGCGGATGGATCGTTTTGTCCAATTCGCTCATGTTGCCACCATGGAGGCGGTGGAGCAGGCCGGGCTCGATATGTTGAACATCGACACCAGCAGAGTGGCGGTGATAATCGGCTCGGGAATCGGCGGAGTGGAGACGTGGGAGCAACAGCACACCAAGCTCATAGATCACGGGCCCGAGCGCATCAGCCCGTTCTTCATTCCCATGATGATTGCTGATATGGCGGCGGGGAAGATGGCAATGGTGCTCGGCGCGCATGGCCCGAACTACGCTACTGTATCAGCATGTGCATCAGGAGCGCACGCCATAGGCCAGGCATACCGCAGTATCCAGTATGGAGAGTGCGATGTGGCGATTGCAGGGGGGGCCGAAGCACCGATCACACCACTTTCAGTCGGTGGATTCTGCGTGATGCGTGCGCTTTCGACGCGTAATGAGGAACCAGAGAGAGCATCCCGCCCCTTTGACCGTGACCGTGACGGCTTCGTGATCGCAGAGGGTGCGGGGATCGTCGTGCTTGAGGAACTGTCTCGTGCGAAGGCAAGGAGTGCTCCGGTTCTAGCCGAGGTAGCCGGGTACGGACTGTCGGCTGATGCACACCACGTTACTGCTCCTGCGCCTGATGGCCAGGGGGCGGCTCTGGCGATGAAGATGGCGTTGCGCAACGGTATCGATGTCGTGGAGGTGGATTATATCAATGCCCACGGGACCTCGACGGAACTTAACGATAAGTACGAGACGATTGCCATCAAGAAAGTGTTTGGCGAGCATGCACGCAAGATCGCGGTCAACGCCACCAAGTCCATGACCGGTCATCTGCTGGGCGCGGGAGGAGCCATCGAGTTCATTGCTACAGTCATGTCGATCCGCGACTCTATGATTCACCCGACCGTGAATCTGGAGAACCCAGATCCTGAGTGCGATCTCGACTATGTTCCCGGGGAAGCCCGCCAGCGAGATGTGAATTGTGCCATGTCGAACTCCTTTGGGTTCGGAGGACACAACGTCTCGCTCCTTGTGAAGAAATACCGAGACTGAACGGCATAGATGTATGAGAGTTGATTTGTCGAGGATACGGCGCTTGTGGCGGCGAGAAGGACGGGGCGATCGAGTGGCCGAGCTGCAGGAGATGCTTCGCCGGCACGGGATTGATATCCGCGACATCGAACTCCTAAAGAGGGCACTCGTGCACCGCTCGCACTCGGCGCGGTCAAACGAGCGCCTTGAGTTTCTCGGAGATGCGGTGCTGGATCTTCTGGTAAGCGAATATCTCTACAGTCGCTTCCCCGAAAGAGATGAAGGCGAGTTGACGGAGATGAGAGCGGCACTGGTGGGGAAGCGTATACTGACTGAGTGTGCGGAGAGGATGGGACTCAGGGAACACCTGTTTCTCGGCAAGAGTGAGATGGGTCTGGATGGAAGGGGGCGCGATTCGATCATATCCGATGCCTATGAAGCTCTGATCGGTGCAGTCTATCTTGACCGCGGCCTGGGAGCAGCGAAACGATTTGTGGAGGCGGAAATACTCTCCGGCGCTTCGGATATCCTTTCCGATGAGCGAAATGTTAACTACAAGAGCGAACTCCAGCACCTCACCCAGACCGAGGGACGGGGGACTCCGCGTTACCGCGTGCGGACCACCAGAGGCCCACACCACAGACGGGAATTCGAGGTTGAGGTGAGGATCGACGGAGAGGTTCGCGGCGTAGGATTCGGGGACAGCAAGAAGCTGGCGGAGCAGCGCGCGGCCAGGCAAGCACTTGAGGCCCTGGTCGCGGTGCGACAGACGAGCGAGAGGCGGGAAGGATGAAAGTCATCATTTGCTTAAAGCAGGTTCCGGACAGTGAGGCATCGATCGTTGTGAGATCCGATGGCCAGGGAATAGAGGAGCAAGGGATCACCTTTGTCGTCAATCCTTACGACGAGTACGCTGTGGAGGAGGCGATTCAGATCAAGGAGCAGCACGGTGGTGAGGTGACGGTGGTGACCGTGGGGCCGCCTGCTACTGAGAAGGCACTACGGACCGCCCTGGCCATGGGAGCCGATAGCGCGCTCCGTCTATGGGACGAAACGTTCGTCGGTTCCGATTCGGGAGCGAGTGCCGCTATTCTCGCGCGTGCTCTCCAGGGGATGGAGTTCGACCTGATCCTGTGTGGAAAACAGGCGATTGATGATGACTGTGCCCAGGTTGGCACGGCGCTCGCGGAACTCCTCGATCTCCCGCAGGCAACTGTCATTACTGAGCTGGAGCTCGATCCGGGCGCGCGGAAGGCGAAGGCACACCGTGAGGTAGATGAAGGAACCGAGGTTCTTGAGGTATCATTACCGGCCGTCTTCACCGCACAGAAGGGGCTCAACGAGCCGCGGTATCCCTCGCTCCGGGGAATGATGGCGGCCAAGAAGGTCGAGATCGAAGTGCGCGACTCTGCCTCCCTTGGGCTCGCCCCGGATGCAGTCGGAGCGGGCGGCTCCAAGACCCGCATAGTCTCACTCTCTCCGCCCCCAACGCGCCCGCCAGGACAGATCATCGAGGGTGAAGTGGCTGACGCGGTCAAAGAACTGGTGCGTATACTGCGGGAAGAAGCTAAGGTGCTATAGCGATCAGGAGGGAAGACATCGGTGCCGAATGGTGTTGCTGTATTCATCGAGATGAGGAAAGGTGAGGCGCGTAGAGTATCGCTCGAACTCCTCAGTCAGGCCAGGGAATTTGCAGATACGTTAGGGAAGGACGTTGTAGCCATCGTCTGCGGGAAGGGGATCCGCGATGCTGCAGGTACGCTGGCGCAGTACGGTGCAGATCGCGTTCTCCTTGTCGAGCACGACGCTCTGGAACACTACACTACTGATGCTTATGCGTCGGCACTGACTGAGGCGTTGCGCCGGCAGCAACCGGCCATCGTTCTCTTCGGCGCAACAGTGCTGGGGAAGGATCTTGCCCCTCGGGTTGCAACGCGCATCGGAGCAGGACTGGCGACAGACTGTACCGACCTGAACGTGACGGGTGATGGGCAGACGCTCAAGGCATACAGACCCATGTACGGAGGGAAGGTCATCGCCGAGGTGGACTGGCCGCACGGGGGCATTCAGATGGCAACTGTGCGCCCCAACATCTTTCCCCTCGGCGAACCGGATGCAGCACGGACTGCGGAGACAGAGACCCTGGAGTTCGTTCCCTCGCCCGAGCCTGCCCGCACCGCCATCGTTGAGATGATAGAGACTGTAGGTGAGCGGATCAATGTCGCCGATGCGGAGGTTGTCGTCTCGGGCGGTAGGGGAATGAAGGGTGCCGAGAATTTCAAAATCCTCGAGGAATTGGCCGATCTGCTCAGTGCTGCCGTCGGCGCTTCACGATCCGCCGTCGATGAGGGGTGGAGAGATCACGCCGATCAGGTCGGCCAGACCGGCAAGGTGATATCTCCCAATCTCTATATTGCATGCGGTATCTCCGGGGCGATACAGCACCTGGTGGGAATGTCTTCGTCGAAATGTATCGTGGCGATCAACAAGGATCCGGAGGCGCCCATCTTCAAGATTGCGGACTACGGGATCGTGGCCGATCTGTTCGAGGCTGTTCCGATAGTCACCCAGGAGCTGAGGCATATCCTGGGGGAGTAGTGGTCGTGTACATACCAGGGGGCAGTGAGCAAGGGCTTCTCACTGCCCCCTTTTCTCTGTTGACCCGAGTGTCGCCGGTGACTGCAGCCGGGGTCAGCCATCTCTAACCTGAGGCTTGCTGGTCAGACCGATACCTCTCCCGCCTCCTCGGCCAGCTCCGCGATGTCCCGAACGCGAACACGTTCGTCAGCGTTCTCCGCCTTCAACCCGTCTTCGAACATGGTGAGGCAGTAGGGACAGGCGGTGCATATCGTCGCCACACCCGCCTCGAGCGCCTCGCGCGTGCGCAACTCGTTTATCCTCTGGCCGATCGTCTCTTCCATCCACATCCGGCCGCCGCCCGCGCCACAGCAGAAGGATCGATCCATCGCACGGGGCAGCTCCTGCGGCGCCGGGTCAAGAGCAGCTCTGAGGACGGAACGCGGTGCTTCGAATATGTCGTTATATCTGCCGAGATAGCATGAGTCGTGATAGACCGCTGTTCCCGAGGCGGCGGGGCCATGGAGGCGGAGCCGACTATCCTCGATCAATGTGGCGAGGAGCTCGGTATGGTGGATCACCTCGATTCCGGTCCCGTGTTCTCGATACTCGTGCCTGAAGGAATTGTAGCAGTGAGGGCAAGTGGTGACGATCCGTGTTACACCATACTGCTTGAAGAGTTCGACATTCTCCATCGCCATCATCTGAAACAGGTATTCGTTACCCAGGCGGCGAGCAGTCTCTCCACAGCATTTCTCCTCGGCACCGAGGATTGCGAATTCGACGCCGGCAGCCTTGAGGAGCCTGGAGGTCGCCACGGCGACCTTTTTATTCCGTTCGTCGAATGAGGCGGCGCAGCCGACCCAGTACAGCAACTTGCTCGACCCAACCTCAGAGAGGATGGGGATGTCGAGTCCCTGGGCCCAGTCGGCACGGGTCGCCCACCCGATCCCCCACGGATTGAAATTCGTCTCCATGTTCTTGAAGAAGAGGCGGAGCTCGGACGGAAACTTGCTCTCCGAGAGGACGAGGTATCGACGCATGTCGGCGATCTTGTCGATCACCCGTATAAGGACGGGGCACTCAGTCTCGCAGGCGGCGCAGGTGGTGCACGCCCAGAGCACGTCCTCCTCGATCGTCCCGCCGGTGACAAGGGGCAGCTCCGGGTCCGCTGTGGCTTCCTGATTCTTCTCTCCCGCCCTCGACGCCCTCAGGATGGTCGGTCCGTACACGGAGAGGTGGTGTCTCAAATCTTGAAGAACTTTCTTGGGAGAGAGCGGCTTGTCGCTGAGATGGGCGGGGCAGACAGCCTGACACCGGCCACACCGGGTGCAGGCGTCGAGCTCGAGAAGCTGCTTCGGCGCGAATTCGTCGATCTGCGAGGTGCCGTAGATCTCCGATGCCTCGAGATCCATGGGCCTGAGTGTTCCCCGGGGATCGGAGGACGCGACGGCGATGTTGATCGGCGATGTGAGGATGTGGAGGAGCCTCGAATACGGAATATAAGCAATGAATCCGAATGTGGCCAGAAGGTGCAGCCACCAGAAGAGCTGGTGCAGCCTGGTAGTTGCGCCATCGCTCAACGAGGCCGCACCGGCGAGCCTGGCGATGCCGGCTCCTACGAACGACCAACTCTCCCACGGTGGCTGTAGAACATAGAGGCGGAGTCCTTCGATGAGGAAGCCGCTTACGGCCAGGAAGAGAAGAAGGGCGAGTGCGATCTTGTCGTCGAATCGCTCGTCCAGCTGCTCGGGGCGTTGGATGTAGCGTCTCAACCCTAGGAGCAGAATTCCGAGAAGGAAGGCGATCCCTCCGAGCTCGAGGGCGAATGAGACAGCCAAATAGAACGGACCGAAGTAGAAGCGGCCCGGGAGGTCGGCCTCGAGAAAGACGATTATCGTGCCGACAAGGAGAACAGCAAATCCCCAGAACAGCAGGAAGTGAGCGATACCGGGAAATGGCGTCCGGAAAAATCGTGCGTGTCCCAGTCCGAGAGAGACTACGCGAGCTATGCGCCGGCCCGGGGTGGTTGGATAGATCTCATGGATGACGCCGGGGGAAGCGGCGCTGAGGTGCCGTGCGCCGAGCATCCACAGGCGCACTCTTCTCCAGACTCCATAGGCGAAGATGGCAAGAGAGATGGCGAAGAGCGGGTACAGCAGCAGATGGCCGGGGATATTCCAGTAGATCTCCCGCGTCGGTGACATCGTTTCCCTCTTTCCTTACAGGGTGGATTTCGACCGTCAGGCTTTACAGTTCCCTTCTATCACAGGTACTATCGAGGGGCAAGTCCTTTTCGGGCCCGCGCGTCCGGCGAGATGATCAGACAGGAAGGGAGCGACCCGACCAGGGTCGCTCCCTTCCCGAAATCGTAGTTGTCTGTTGGGTCACTCCCCTTGAGGAATGACGGTTGTCTGCGGCGTGGGCTCCCTACTCTGCAATCACATCGAACTTGAAGCTATCCTCACACCACACCTCGTCCGGCGGCACGCCGATGGTGGCAATGTACTCGTATTCCCCGAGCGGAGCATTGCCCGGAATCTCGTGAGCGATATATCGATCGACCACCTGCCCGGGCGAGAGCGTTACCCGCATCGGGCCCATGAGCGGATAGCTGCCCACCCCCGGCACTAGCGCCTCGGTCCGCGCGTAGAAGGTCTGGACCTCCGGGGTCTGATTGACGAGGTGGGCCGTGAAGCCGAGGGTGTCACCTGTCGCGAAGACAGTGGCGTCGGGGACGAGATCGATGGTGACAGGGCTGCGGGATGGAACCTGCATGGTGATGCAGTGGACTGCCCCGCCCCAGCCGATCATGGCCGCGCAGTCGATGCCGATGATGTCGCGATCCGGCAGGGCATTCTCATAGATGGTCATGGCAGAATCGTCGTACGCGACGTCGTACCCGACGGGGACGAGCACTTTGCTATTGACGAAGAGCGAGTTGAGGTATGTGGGATAGTCATTCGGGGGGGGATCGGGGGGCATGGGGATGCGCACCACGTCGTAATACTCGCCGTTCAGGTTCTGGGTCGAGGCGATGGTGGCGGCATTATCATTGAGGCGCTGGTAGTTCGGGTTCCCGGGAGGGTACTCGCCCACCATCACGGTGTGATCGTTCAGTATCTTGGCCCAGATGTCGATGTGCCCGGTGTACTCGCCGTACATGCGCGGGAGGACGAGAAATTGCTCGCAGCCGAGGTAGTACTCGATTACCGAGTCGATCTCTGCCGGTGTGAGGCCCGGATTCTCTTCATATATCAACTCGCTCGACATCCCGGTGCCGATCCCGTCGACCATGAAGTTCCCGCCCGCATGGACCAGAGTGGGCTCGTACACAGGGATATCCCACGCATCTCCTATCACCTGGGGAATAAGGTCGTCCAGAGGTCTCGGGCGATTGTAGATGAGATCTACGATGCCGTACCCGCCGTCTCCGTCCCAGATAAACCACGGACCGTAATCGCGGATCCAGATCGAATTGGTTGGCCCGATTATGAATTGAATGTTGTCGAGCGGGATCCCGACACCTGTGAGATACGACTCGGCGTATGACTGCTGGGAGGCGTTATCGACTATTATGTAGCAGGTCGTCTCCTCTTGGATCTCGTCGATTAGGTCGATGGTAACGGAGAAGGTGTACCATCTGATGAGGACGCCGTCCAGGGGCTCGAATTCTCCCGGACAACGTACCGGCTGTGTGGGAGGAGGCGTCCAGCGGTGATCCACTCCGATCAGGTGGCGAAGCCCTTCCTCCTCCGGCGTCATATAGGCGGGCAGGAAGTCGGATGAAGCCTCTCCGGGGATATTGTTCTCCCTCGGAACAGCTAATGCTGTGCCGGCGAATGCCAGGATAGCCAGCAATATGGCGCGGTGCACCTTCGCGGACATGATCGATCTCCTCCTATCGTTGTGACTGTGGCCCGTGGTCGTCTTTCCGGTGGACGTGCTCCCTCACCGCCACATCGTACGCTGCTCCGCCTCCGTACAGAGTCCTGCCGTGGACTGAGGCACGATCCGGGCACGAGACACGACTATCTCTTCGGTTCTGCTCGACTCGATCTCATGAGAGCATACCACAGTTTGTGTAGTTCGTCAAGAGCGAATGGCGATGTGCGAGTCGGCGGCGTGACAGTTGACAAGTGAGGCCCGATGCGGTATCATGGGTATAGTACAGCCTCACAACATACCATACGTCACACCGCGTCCTCCTTCTATGGCGGAGTGAACGGCCGGTTCCCGATGGGTATCGCAAGAAGAGGGCAGGAGTGGCGTATCGAGAGTTCGTGTCTGCCAGGCATCGCAATGGGTGTAGAAGGGGAGAATGCTCGACATGGAGAGGAGGGAGAGGCGGACAATGAGGCCATCAGGTACGGAGCAATCGAGCTACTGTAAGATGTGTACGCAGATCACTGCTACCGAGATCGTCCGTCAGCGCGATGGAGACGGGTTAGTGTGGATGAAGTGTCTGGTGTGCGGGCATATCTTTCCCAGTCGATGGGAGAGTGCGGAGGAGAGGGAGGAAGGAGGCAGTCAGGTCTATTCTCTCCCCGCGCGAGAATACAGCCCGGCCCACACCTTCGCGGTAGGCGACCGCATATTCCACAAGGCCTGGAATGACACTGGTGTTGTCCTGAGCAAGCGCCCCTCCGGGCAAGGTCGTAGTGCGATAACGGTCCGTTTTCATAGGCTGGGACAGAAGACCCTCGCTGCTCGCGCCTAGGGGTCTCCTCGCGCTCGACCGGGGTCACCACTTCTCAATGAAAAGCCTCACTTCCAGGGCTACCTGTGTATGTCATCGCTCGACCCCATTTTCAGACCGAAGTCAGTTGCCGTGATCGGGGCCTCAACGCGCAAGGGTGCGATCGGCCACCAGATCGTGCGCAATATCATTGATTTCGAGTTCAACGGCAAGCTATTCCCTGTCAACCCGAGGGCCGAGTTCACCCACAGTATCAAGTGCTACCATTCAATTACTGATATCCCGGATGAAGTTGATCTGGCGGTTATCGTCGTTCCCAAGGAGAGCGTGCTCGAGGTCGTGGAGCAGTGTGGAGAAAAGGGTGTCAAAGGCCTTATCGTCATAAGCGCTGGCTTCAAGGAGATCGGCGGCCAGGGCATCGAGCGCGAACAGAAGTTGATGGAGATTGTGCGCCGCCATGGTATGCGCATGATCGGGCCCAACTGCATGGGAGTATTCAACGCCGATCCTGATGTTCGTCTCAACGCGACCTTTGCCCCTACGCAGCCGTCTCAGGGAAGGATCGGCTTCATGTCCCAGAGCGGCGCGTTAGGGGTGGCGATCCTCAATGTCGCTCAGCGTGCTCACATAGGATTCTCCTATTTCGCCAGTGTCGGCAATAAGGCGGACATCTCCGGGAACGACCTGCTCGAATACTGGGAGAATGATGACCAGACAGAAGTGATAGCTCTCTATCTCGAATCCTTCGGCGACCCGCGCTCATTCACCCCACTCGCGAGACGTATCTCCAAGAAAAAGCCGATCATCGTAGTGAAGTCGGGTAGGACGGAGGCAGGAGCCCGCGCCGCATCTTCCCATACCGGCGCAATGGTGGCCCGGGATGTGGCCGTCGACGCGCTTCTTCATCAGTGTGGAGTGATTCGAGCGTTCGATATCGAAGAGATGCTCGATCTCATACTCGCGTTCACCAAATGTCCTGTGCCCTGCGGCAATCGAGTTGCCATCCTCACGAATGCAGGCGGCCCCGCCATAATGGCCACAGACGCCTGCGTCAGTCTCGGCTTAAAGATTGCCACACTGTCGCCCGAGACAGTCGAGGGGCTCCGGCGGTTTCTCCCTCCTGAAGCGAGCATCGTCAATCCAGTCGACATGATAGCGAGCGCGGTTGCCGATGACTATCGCAGAGCGCTCGAACTCATCCTCGCCGATCCCGACAACGATATGGTGATTGTCACGTTCGTACCACCCATGATGATCAACCCGGTTGACATCATCAGGGCGGTGACGGAGGTGAAGCAGCGGTTCGAGAAGCCAGTATTGGGGGTCTTCATGGCCGAGGAGACATTTTTCGAGCAGGTTCCACTGATTGTGCCCGACAGTCCGCCGGTGTACCGGTTTCCCGAATCTGCCGCCCGTGCGTGTGCCGAGCTGTACCACTACCATACATGGCGGTCCAGACCGAAGGGAGAGGTCGCAGTCGCGGATGTCGACCGGGAAAGAGCAGCGAAGATACTCGAATCCCGGCAGCGTGGCGGAGGAGGATATCTCGAGCAGCTGGAGGCCTACGAAGTCCTCGCCGCATACGGGTTCCGGTATTGCCGCCTGAAACTTGTCGATACGATCGAGGATGGCCTCGAGGCAGCCGAAGAGCTGGGATATCCGCTCGTCCTCAAGGTCGCCGGAAGGGGTATCGTTCACAAATCAGATATCGGCGGCGTCATCGTCGACATACGTGATGGCAAGGAGTTCGTGGAGGCCTTCAGGACGATGAAGAAGGCCCTGACGAAACACGGTGTGATCGACAGGGTCGAAGGCTATTATGTGCAGGAGATGGGGAAGACGGGCCAGGAGGTTATTCTCGGCATGGTCTACGACCCGACATATGGTCCCCTTCTGATGTTCGGACTGGGAGGGAAGTACGTCGAGGTGCTGCGTGATGTGATTTTCCGTGTCGTTCCCATCACTGATGTGGACGCGGAGGAGATGGTGACGTCCATTCGCGGCTATCCGCTCCTCACCGGAATGCGCGGGGAGGAGGGTGTCCATATCGAAACGTTGGTCGAATCCCTCCAGCGGCTCTCTCAGTTGGTTACTGACTTCCACTGTATCGGTGAGCTCGATGTCAACCCGTTCATCGCTGCTCCCAGGCCCGAGGACTGCAAGGTCGTTGACGTTCGCATCAATGTGAGTCCAGCCCCGTGCTAGCGGGGCCGGCTCGTCTCATCCATGAGCTCCCCTATCTGTCCGCTCCCCCTCCGATCACCCCGTGTGGTGGGTCCTCCACGTCCTCCCTAGATCGGGATATGGACTGAGAGCGTAGATTCGTCTATTTCTCGAGTTCTTGCCCGACGGCCTCTGCGATCCGATCGGCGAGCTTGAGCGCCTCATCGCGGTACGTCGTTGCCTGATTGCGCACTTTTCCCACGAACGCCTCATCGGTGATCGATGCGAGGTTGATCCGGACGTTGTAGTAGGCTCCGATGGCCGCCGCCCGCCCGGCGACGCCGGCCACGCCCGCATCGCTGACGGAGGTCCGCAACCCTTTCTCGGCGACGCGGAGTGCGAGCTTGAGGGCCTCGACCGAGGTTTCGAGTACCTCGAGCGGCACGAGGGTGGCCTGCTTTGTTGCCTCCTGGATGGCCTCCTGTCTCCGCGCCTTGTCCTCGTCCGTCTTCTTCCGCAGCCTGAATGCCGCCATGACTCTGTTGAAGGCCGCGGTATCGCGGTCGATGGCGGCCACGAACCCATCCTTCAGCTCCTGAGCCCTGACGGCGATACGTTCCATCTCATCCTGCGAGTCTCTATATTCCTTCTTGCCGAAGGTGAGATTGGCCACCATGGAGGCAAGCGATGCTGCGAGAGCTCCGCACAGGGCAGCCGCACTCCCCCCTCCAGGAGCCGGAGAGTCGACAGACAGCTCGTTCATGAAACTCTGGATATCCTTTGATACGAGGGAATCCTCGTTCCGGCCGAATTGATATTCGATGATCTTCTTCCGCGGGTCGAATTCGGCGATCTCCCTGAACCCCATCGAGCGTATTGCGGTTTCGATGAGGACTTCCTCAGGTACGCCAGCGGACTTCCCTTGCTTCTGTAGAAAGTAGCGGCCCGCCTCCAGTACGGCAGCTTTCGGGATCAAGCCCACGAGCTCACTGCCGGTGACGCGAAGCCCGAGGCGATCTGCCTCGCGAACGACCTCTTCGAACGCAACGTGGGGCGGCGTCACCTTGTAGTTGATGAGATTCATCGTGACCTGGGCGATGCCGAAATCATCGAGATACCACCCTGTAGCATTGCATGCTTTGAGGGTCCCTGGTTGTCTCAGGGCGCGGCCATTCTCGTCTCTGACGATCCTGCCGTCCTTGTCCCGCTTTGCCTTTCCGGTCTCGCGGATATTGAAGGCTATCTCCTTCGCCAGCCTCGCGTCGGTCGTGTTGAGATTTATGTTGTACGCGATGAGGAATTCGCGCGCTCCGACTACCGTCGCCCCGGACCTGGGGTTGAAGACCGGTTCGCCGAAATCTGGCTTCCATTGGGGATCCTTCAGCTTGTCCGCCAGTCCCTCGTACTCACCCTTTCGAATCGTCGGCAGCTTCCGGCGTTCGGGTACGGTGGCTGCATTCTCATAGAGGTAGACCGGAATCTTGAGTTCGTCGGCCACCCGTTTCCCGAGTCGCCTGGCCAGCTCGACACAATCGTCCATGGTGACTCCACTCACGGGTACGAGCGGACAGACGTCGGTTGCTCCCATGCGAGCATGGGCGCCCTCGTGTTTCGACATGTCGATGAGCTCGGCTGCCTTCCTGATGGCGTTGAACGCTGCCTCGATGACACCTTCCGGAGAACCGATGAACGTCACGACGGTTCGGTTGGTATCGCGGCCGGGATCTACGTCGAGGAGCTTGACCTCGGCTGTGCTGGAGATCTCGGCTGAGATATTGTTGACAATATCCATGTCCCTGCCTTCACTGAAGTTGGGGACGCACTCAACAAGCCTTAGCATACCTTCTCCCCCTCTCATCCGCATGTGACATCCCTATAGCCGTCTATGGGATCGGGCCATGCCGCTCCGATCAGCTTCGTTGCCTGACTCCGCGTGATGCTGTGCTGGGAGATTAGCCGGTTTTCTCGTTGGCGTCAACGAAAAAGCCTCGATAGGTTCTGTCGGAAGTAGTGGCCTGAAGAATTGAGACCGGAGACTGACGAGGCGGAGACGATATGGGTCGGACGTTGCTCCGTGTCTGTACGAGGTCCTGGTCCGATCGGTGAACGGGCCGAAAGTCGGTAAAAAAATATTTTGTTTTCGAGAGAAAAAGTATTGACGAATGTAAGCGAGTGCTTTATGTTTTACACGATGATGTATGTACGGTGTCAACATGAGATACGTACTGAGATGATGATCGCCTCATGCACGATGGTCTCGACGCAAGAGTCTGTTCCGATCGGAAATCGGTCAGTGATGTGTCGAATGGATCAACTCCAAGAGAGAGGGGGTGAGGCGTAACAGACGAATGCTTGAGATCATGGTGGGGAGGATGATGAAGGAAGAGTAGATGTTGAGGAGAGTCGTTGTAGAGCAGTTCAGTCAGGTGCAGTCACTCTCACGGGAGAGGAGGTGAAGGTCGGAATGATGCGAGCCAAGAGGAAGACGAAAGCAAAGGCGAAGAGAAAGAGGACTACGAAGAGGAAGGCTACGAAGAAGAAGGCTGCGCCAAAGGCAAGGTGCATCGCGAAGACCCGTGCCGGTAAGCGGTGCAAGCGACCGGCGGCGCCGCGTTCTCCGTACTGCGCTCAGCACAGGACTGCGGCGAAGAAGGCGGCAAAGAAGACTACGACGAAGAAGAAGGCGAGAAGAAGGAAGAAGAGGAAGTAGTAGCGATGGCCTTTCGCCAGTACGGGATGCCATGCGCTACGTGGCTCTGAATGCATCGCAGGCGGCAGCCTGGCGGTGCAACGCCGCGGGCCATGAAACAAGAGAGGCCGGACTGCGTACGAGACTCTTCGACGCAATCCGGTCTCTTTGTCTTCTGAGTGACGAGATGGAGATGTCGTAGGAGGGAATGCGCTCAGGTCGGGGGATGGAGGGGCTCCCAGACCATATCATCTATCGATGTGTCAGCCTCTTCCTCCTCCACCCAGTCGGAGACAGCATACGATACGATCCGGTCGCCCTCCGCGACCACTACTCTGTCAATGCCGGCATTGATGATGACCCGGCGACAGAGCTTGCACGGCCTCGTTCCTGTCACTGGCCGACTGTCATCCGCAGAGAGGCCGGCGAGGTACAGCGTGGCGCCCACCATGTCTCGCCGTGCTGCGTGGATGGCTGCATTCATCTCCGCATGCACCGATCGACACAGCTCGTATCGCTCGCCGCGCGGGATCTTGGCCTCCTCACGAGGGCAGTAGCCGATATCGACGCAGTTCACGGTTCCGCGGGGTGCTCCGCTGTAGCCGGTACTCACGATCTGATCGTGATTTACGATGACCGCACCGAAATTCCTCCTGATGCAGGTCCCTCGTCTCGCAACCTCACGCGCGAGGTTGAGATAGTATTTGTCTTTGGATGGCCTACCCATGATAGTGCTTCTGTAGTCAGGTATCGGTCTCAGGCTGCTCTTCCCGGTCCGTACCGGCGGGAGCTCTGGAATCAGGTCTAGAGGTTATCAGAGAGAAGCTGCGTGCGTCAACAGGAAAAGCGAGAAGCCCTTGACATTGCCCCTACCTTTGTCTACCATAATATGTGTTTGGCAAGCGAGTGTGGAAGGTGACGGCGACACACGATGATCGAGGGAATGGGTATGCCGAAAGTCGCAGCATCGATTCTGTCGGCGGATTTCTCCAGGCTGAAGGCGGAAGTCGAGAAGGCTGAGTCTGCGGGTGTCGATCTTATTCACCTCGATGTGATGGACGGTCGATTCGTTGACAACGCGACGTTCGATCACACCTTGGTGGCGAAGGTGGATAGCTGGACTTCGCTGCCCCTCGACGTTCACCTGATGGTCGCAGATCCAGGGAACTGGGTACAGCCGATGGTGGAAGCCGGGGCGGATTACATCACGATCCACTATGAGGCGTGTCCGGAGCCACGGACCGTTCTGTCGGATATCAGGCGGCGCGGGGCGCGAGCCGGTATCGCGGTGAATCCCGACACTCCCACTGAGCAGCTGGCATCACTCTTCCCCGAGATCGATCTGTTATTGATCATGTCCGTCCAGCCGGGCCGCGCTGGCCAGGAATTCGATCGCCGAGTGTTGGCCAAGATGGCCGAGACCAAGAGGCAGATCAGGGCCGCGGGGTACGAGATAGAGCTCGAGGTCGACGGTGGAGTGAAGCCGGAGTTGGCAAGGCAACTGATCGAGGCAGGTGCCGACATACTGGTGGCGGCGACGGCGATCTTCCAGGCCGATGATATGCGCCGTGCCATAGCCGGTCTGAAGGACGAGGATGTCTAGCGTCGGGAAAGGAGCACTGTGATGAAGCCTGTCAGGGCAACCGTCAAGAGCGGCGAATGCAATCAGGGATTCCACAAGGTGGGGGATAGCTGGACGATCGGTAACCTCACTCCCGAGGGGATGTGCACCTCTGCTTTCGATGCACTCTTTCCTCTCATTCTGACTCTGCAGTGCGGAGGGAAGTTCTTCTGGGAAGGTAACAAGAATGTAACCTGTGCTTCGTGTCCCGACGACACTGGCCTCGTATTTGAAGTCAGGCTGGCGGACGAATGACCTCAATCCTCCCCACTCTTGAGCTCGATCATCACCTGTCCCACGTTCACCATGTCGTCCTCCCGCACGAGGACGCGGTCCACGTAGCCGTCAATCGGGGCCCGCACCTCGTTCTCCATCTTCATGGCCTCTACCACTGCCAGTGTGTGGCCGCGTTCAACCCGATCGCCCTCCGTGACGTTCAGCTTGACCACCCTTCCGGGCATAGGCGCGATCGCCGTCAATTCTCGTCTGTCGATCGGGAGGTCCCTGGTGCCGTGCTTACGGCCACCGGGTGTGGCTTCCTGGAAGCAGAACTGCCGCCCATCGACGGCCACGTATGTGGCTCGCCCGGCCGACGCGATATGGATGAGCCGGTTGGCCCCGTGGATTACGAGAGAGAACGTGTTCGAGGAGATGGGGCGTACTGAGACCTGGTAGATCCGATCTCCCACCGTCACCTCGTATCCGTCCTCAGCTCGTTCCACCCCCAGTCTGTACTCTTCGTTATTGAACGTGAGATTCAGTTCCACTTTTCTCTCAGTCTGCTCCCTTCCCCTGGCCGATCTCCCACTCTCCGGTAGCATTCCATGGATTGGGAAATGCAGGGCCCGATGCGGCTGCTCGTCCTGCTGCCCGCGGCGGATTGAGATGCCTGTAGATGGCGGCCGAGAGGAGCGCAACATCCAGGTTCGCCGGTTCGTCCCCCGCTTCGCGCCACTGGGCGAAATGCTCGGGGATGAAGTCCGTATGTGTATTGCCGGCGGCAAACTCCGGGTGCGCGATGACGTCTCGAAGGAAGGCAATCGTGGTCTTGATCCCTAGAATGGTGTAATCCCTGAGTGCCGTGAGCATGCGACTTCGCGCCATCTCGCGGTTCTCGTCCCAGACGATCAGTTTCGCCAGGATGGGGTCATAGTGCATCGTCACGTCGCATCCGGCGTAGATGCCGGTATCGTTGCGTATTCCAGGGCCGGCCGGTTCCTGGAGGAATAGTATTGTTCCGAACGAAGGCATGAAATCGTTCTCAGCGTCCTCGGCGTAGATCCTCGCTTCGATCGAATGGCCTCTCGGGACGATATCCTGTTGTTTGACCGGAATGGGGTCTCCCGAGGCGAGGGCGAGCTGTAGCTTGACGATGTCGATACCGGTCGTCATCTCGGTTATGGGGTGTTCCACCTGGACCCTGGTGTTGACTTCGAGGAAGTAGAAGTCGCCATCCTGATCGAGCAGGAACTCGACGGTCCCCGCATTTGTGTAGTGTGCCACCCTGGCGACTTCGATCGCCACCTCTCCCATCTTCCTCCTCAGCTGGTCGTCGAGAGCGGTACAGGGAGTTTCTTCGACTATCTTCTGATGCCGCCGCTGGATCGAGCACTCCCGTTCGAATAGGTGGACTGTGTTGCCCGAATGGTCCGCCAGTATCTGAAATTCCACGTGGCGGGGCCGTTCGATGAACTTCTCTACGTAGACGGTGTCGTCGCCGAACGCCGATTTCGACTCCCGGCGGGCTCCCTCCAGTGCGCGTTCGAGCTCTGCCTGAGAACTGACGGCCCTCATGCCCTTGCCTCCTCCGCCGGAGGCAGCTTTGATCAGAACCGGGTATCCGATTCGGGATGCCTGTTGCACGAGGGCGGCCGTATCGCGAACGGCAGTCTCCATGCCGGGGATGACCGGGATTCCAGCCCGTATCATCGTCTCCCGGGATTCCAGCTTGTTCCCGAGCAACCTGATGGCCTCGGAGGTGGCGCCCACGAAAATCAGCCCCTCATCCTCGCATCGCTTGGTGAAATGGTAATTCTCGGCGAGGAAGCCATATCCGGGATGGATGGCGTCAGCCCCACTCATCTTTGCGATGTCGATGATCTTATCGATATTGAGATAGCTTTCCAGAGGAGGTGGGGGCCCGAGCGAGTATGCCTCGTTGGCGAGCTGGACGTGAAGGGAGGAGTGATCGACATCGGAATAGACAGCAACTGTCGGGATACCGACCTCCCGACAGGCCCGGATGATGCGTACGGCGATCTCACCTCTGTTTGCTACAAGGACTTTCTTCAGCATTGTGCTCGGAAAGTCTCCCTCCTTCGGGCCAGAGCCTCCTGGGCCTGCCTCAGGACTGCCCCGTACACCGCACTACTCCCTACACCGCCTCGATCTCGATCGGGAGACAGGATCTGGTCAGTCCGCTGGCTGCTGGGGCGAAGCCCACTGCGGTTTCCTCTTATCGAAGTACGCAGACATGCCTTCTTGACCCTCGTCGCCCATGCGGAGCGTGGCGAGGATCTTCGCCGTGTATAGCTGAGCGTCTTCGAGCGACATCGACGGGACGTTCTCCAGTAAGTCTTTGCATACCCCGAGTGCATGTGGCCCGCTCGAGAGAAGCTCCTTGATCAGATCGTCGACAGCGGCGTCGAGCTGTTCAACAGGAACGACCCGGTTGACGAGTCCCGCTTGCTCCACCTCGGCAGCTGTGAGACGCTTGCCGGTAAGGAAGAACTCACGGCATGTTCCCTCACCCACCTTTCGGACTACGTAGGGAGAGATACATGCAGGCACAACTCCGATCTTGACCTCGCTGAAACTGAACTTCGCTGTCTCGGCAGCGATGGCCATATCGCAGGTCGACACGAAGCCGGTGCCCCCCCCGATGGCTGCGCCATTCACTCTGGCGATCGTCGGCTTGGGGAGCGAGTAGATGGCGTAGAGGAGCTTCGACAGCTCGAGAGCGTCGGCGACATTTTCGTCGTACGAGTAGTCCTTGACCGCCTTCATCCAGTGGAGGTCAGCGCCGGCGCAGAATGACTTGCCGCTGCCGGTCAGGACGACGACGCGGACGTCCTCGTCAGACGCCAGGCGGGAGAGGACCTCAAGCAGCTCGGTAATCATGACGTCGTTGAACGCATTGTGGATCTCGGGACGATTGAGCAGGATGCGTCCCACCCTGTCGCCGACATCACATCTGATGGTCGTGTAGTCCTGCATTCTCGGTCTGCTCACTCGGGCTATGGATCTTCTACATCCTGAATACGCCGAAGCGGTGATCCGGGATCGGTGCATTGAGGGACATGGAGATCGCCAGGGCGAGGGCCGTCCTGGTGTCGAGCGGCTCGATCACACCATCGTCCCACAACCGGGCGGTGGCAAAATATGCGCTTCCTTCTTGCTCGTATTTCTCCAGGGTGGGGGCCTTGAACGCCTCCTGTTCCTCCGGGGTCATCGTCTTTCCTTCGCGGCGGAGTATGTCCATCTTGACAGTAAGGAGTACATTCGCTGCTTCCTCGCCGCCCATGACGGAGATCTTCGCGGCAGGCCACATCCACATGAGGCGCGGTCCGTACGCCCGCCCACACATCCCGTAGTTGCCGGCTCCATGCGATCCCCCGACGATCACTGTGAACTTGGGCACGTCCGCATTGGCGACCGCATGCACCATCTTTGCCCCGTCCTTCGCAATGCCCCCGTGTTCGTACTCCTTGCCAACGATGAACCCGGTGATATTCTGAAGGAAGAGGAGGGGGATCTTGCGCACGGAACACATCGAGACGAAATGGGCTCCTTTCAGCGCGCTCTCCGAGAAGAGGACCCCATTGTTCGCGAGGATTCCGACGGGGTACCCCATGATGCGGGCAAAGCCGCAGACGAGGGTAGTGCCGTAGAGTTCCTTGAATTCGTGAAACCGGCTTCCGTCGACCAATCGCGCGATCACTTCGCGGATGTCGAACTGCTTTCGGAGATCGCGGGGGACTATCCCGTAGATCTCCTCCGGGTCATATGCCGGATCCTCGGGCGGAGCCACATCCAGTTGGAATTTCGTTGGTCGGGGGAGGTTTTCGACGATGTTCCGGGTGATCTCCAGGGCATGTTCGTCGTCGAGCGCGTAGTGATCGGAGACACCGGAGATGCGGCAGTGGACATCCGCTCCCCCGAGTTCCTCCGGGGTGACATCGACGCCCGTGGCGGCCTTCACGAGCGGAGGGCCGCCGATGTAGATGGTACCTCTTCCCTTCACGATCACCGTCTCGTCGCTCATTGCCGGCACGTATGCGCCGCCGGCGGTGCAGAACCCGAGGACGACCGAAATCTGCGGAATGGAGAACGCCGACAGTCTCGCCTGATTGTAGAAGATGCTGCCGAAATGCCCTTTATCCGGGAAGACTCCTGCCTGGAGTGGAAGAAAGATCCCGCCCGAGTCGACGAGATAGACACAGGGGAGTCTGTTTTCGAGTGCGATCTCCTGGGCCCGGACGTGCTTCTTGATCGTTTCGGGGAAATAGGTCCCGCCTTTGACGGTAGCGTCGTTGGCAACGATGAGCACCTCTTTGCCGTGGACCACACCGACACCTGTCACGATGCCTGAACAGGGGGCTTCATTCTTGTACATGTCATATGCTGCGAGCGAGCTGAACTCGAGGAAGGGGGTGCCGGGGTCGAAGAGAAGCCGGAGGCGCTCCCGCGCGGTGAGCTTGCCGCGGGACTTGTGTTTTTCATGGGCCGCCGGTGGCCCGCCGGCCTTTGCCTGTTCGAGTCGGCTTCGGAATTCCTCGATCTTCTCGAGGTAGTACTCCTTGTTCTCCTTGAATTCCTGACTCGACGTGTCGATCCTCGATTCTATCCGATACATGCTTCGACTCTCTCGTCAGCCGTTGGGGCAGGAGATCTGATGTCTGGTGGAGCGGCGAGGACCGCCCGGACCGGGATCACTGATCATTCGGTCATTCGGCCATGGATCTCCCACCCGTCCTCCTCGCGGGTCCTAGGCCGGGACGCACTTGTATCCGTAGCAGATGATCCCGGCCTCTCCCTCGTTCTGGATCAGGCGAAATTCGATGCGGACACGCTGGCCGATCTCGAGTGCGTCGAGGTCGACGTCCGCGATCTGCGCCGAGATTCTCACTCCGTCGTCCAGTTCGACGATCCCGACGGCGTAGGGAGCCTGATCGACGAACTGGCTGGGCGCGACGCGGATAATCGTGTACGTGAAGACCGTCCCCTCATCTGAGAGCTTGACAGTCTCGAACTGGCGTCCGCTGCATGCAGAACAGACGAGCCGGGGCGGGAAGTGGATATTCCCACAGTCTGTGCACTTGCCCGCCTCGAGTCTATAGCGCTGAGGGATCTCTCTCCAGTATCGGGGTGAACTCATCTATGTTGCCTCCAGTATGTGTACGAGGGTGCTGCCACCGCTACCACCCATGTTCTGGGCAAGCCCGACCCTGGCACCTTCCACCTGCCGGTCGCCAGCATCGCCGCGCAGTTGCTTCGTCAGTTCGACGATCTGAGCCACCCCCGTAGCGCCGACAGGGTGACCCTTCGACTTCAATCCCCCACTCGTGTTGACCGGTATCGTCCCACCGAGTGCGGTGAAACCGCTCTCGACCGCCTGCCCGCCCTTTCCCCTGTCGACAAACCCCAGGGCCTCGGTAACGCATATCTCGGCTATTGTGAAGCAGTCATGGACTTCAGCCAGGTCGATCTGGTCCGGCTTGACGCCTGCCATCTTATAGGCTGCTTCCGCCGCTCTCTCCGTCGCGCTCAGCCACGTTATGTCGGGGCGGGCGTGGAGTGCGATCGTGTCCGTTGCATGTCCGGAGCCGACCATCTTGACGGGCGGTTTGTCGCCCAACGTCTTGGCCCGGTCCAGGGGGCAGATGACGACGGCGGCTGCTCCATCGGTGATCGGGGAGCAGTCGAGTATCCTGAGGGGGTCGGCGATCATGACGGAGCTCTTCACCTGGTCGATCGTCACCTCGAACGGGAACTGGGCCAGGGGATTCATGGCTCCGTGGCGGTGATTCTTCACTGCGACCTGGGCCAGTTGCTCTCTCGTCGTCCCGTAGTCATGCATGTGCCGTCTGGCCATCATGGCGTACAGGCCCGGGAAGGTGATGCCGTGATATCCCTCGTACTCCTGATCAGCCGCGGTGCCGAGCGCATACGTGGCGCCATCGCCTGTGACGTCCGTCATCTTCTCGATACCGGACACGAGTACGATATCGCTCTGTCCCAGTGCCACCTCCATCCAGCCCTGGCGGAAGGCAAGGCCGCCAGAGGCACAGGCAGTCTCCACCCGCGCCGCAGGCACGGGCGCGATGCCCAGGTAGTCCGCCAGAAGTGATGCCAGGTGTTCCTGTCCGACGAAGAGTCCACTCGACATGCACCCGACGTACATCGAGTCGATGTGGTCCACCCCGGCATCATCGATTGCCAGGAGGGCGGTTTCGACGAAGACGTCCCGCAATGCCTTGTCCCACAATTCACCCCACTTGGCCATTCCCACACCGATTACTGCAACGTCCCTCATTCGCGTAACCTCCTAGGTGGCTTTGCGTATCTTCCCACGGAACTTTGCGTATGTTCCGTAGTCGATGTAGACCTTGTTGTTATCGAGTTGATCGCGCGTTCTGGGCGCGACGTCGCGCACTTCATCAATTCGCTCGGTGACGCGGAAGATGAACGCATCGCTCCCCGCTCCCGACCCATAAGAGACGAGCAGGATCCGGTCACCTGCTTTGGCAATGTCGAGCGTGGACGCGAGTCCCATGGGCGATGATCCAGAATAGGTATTGCCTAAGGTGGGGGAGAGCCACCCGGGCTCGATCTGGGTCTTGGTGAAACCGAGCATCTTACCGACCCTCTGGGGGAATTTGCCATTCGGCTGGTGGAAGATGACATAGGTGAAGTCGGCGGCGGTGGCGTTCGCTTTGGCCATGATCCCTCTTGCCGCGCCCATGATGTGCTTGAAGTATGCGGGCTCGCCGGTGAACCTGCCTCCGTGCTCCGGATAGAACTGATGCTCTCGTCTCCAGAAGTCCGGCGTGTCTGTCATGTACGCGTAGGTCTCCTCGACTTCGGCCACTACCTTGTCGTCTCCGAAGATGAATGCGGCCGCTCCGGCGGCAGCCGAATACTCGAGAGCATCTCCAGGTGCCCCCTGTGAGGTATCCGCCCCGACTCCCAGCCCATATCGTATCAAGCCGGCCTGGACGAGGCCGATGCAGACGAACATACCCTCAGTGCCGGCCTTGCAGGCGAATTCGAAGTCAGCGCAGTGGACTTCGGGGGTCGCTCCGATTGCCTCGGCGAGGACCGTGCCGCTCGGCTTCACAGCATAGGGATGTGACTCTGAACCGACATATACTGCGCCTATCTCCGATGGATCTATCTGGGCGCGTCGCAGGGCGTTCTTTGCCGCCTCGACGGACATCGTGATCGTATCCTGGTCCGGCGTGGGAACGGACTTCTCCTTGAGCAGCAGGCCGCGTTCGTAGCTCGGTGCATCCGCTCCCCAGACCTTGGCGATTGCTTCCACTTTGATTCTGTGTCTCGGAATGTACGTACCGTACCCTACAATTCCAACCATCGTACTTGTCCTCATCTGTTGAAGTGACGGGAATCCCCGGCTTGGCAATGTGGCAGAGGGCCTATCATACCACGGCCCCTGGGTGCTTGCAAGGGGTATCGTCCCCAGCCCCGGGGGCAACATGGGGAGACAGCTAGCTGCTTCTGCTTCAATACCAGACGGCTGGGACTTTGTCAAGCGCAAAACCGCCCCCTGCATCCGATTTGGGCTTCCAGAAGGCGGTGGCCCCCATTTGGTGGTTGACATTCATCTCCAGATCGGGTACCATAGAGAGTTGAGATAGATGCAGACGGGAGGGATGGTTATGGAGGACATTACTGCACGGGATCAGATACTCAAGCTCAACAAGATCGGTATCGCCCTCACGAGCATGCACGATCTGGATGGGCTCCTCGAACTGATCGTAACGGAGGCCCGCGGGCTCACGAATTCAGATGCGGGCAGTCTGTATATCAGAGATGGGGATGTCCTTCGGTTTAGCGTGAGCCAGAGTGATCTATTGAGGGAGCGCCTCGGCGCGGAGGGAGCGAAGGCGCTATTCAAGCCGTTTACACTACCGCTCTCGCGCCACAGCCTCGCCGGATACGTGGCGAGCACGGGCGAGGTGATTAACCTGGCCGATGTATATCGTATCCCTCGGGATAGGGTGTACCGTTTCAATCGGGATTTCGACGAGCGAAACGATTACCGCACGCAGTCGATGCTTGTCGTACCGATGAAGGATCAAGAGGATAGCATCATAGGGGTGCTCCAGCTCATCAACGCCCTCAACAGCGAAGGTCGAGTTGCCACCTACACCAAGCAGCATGAGGAGTTGATCCAGTCATTGGCATCCCAGGCAGCGGTGGCGATTCAGAACGCCCAGCTGACGATGGCCCTGAAGAAGGCTCACTACGACACGATTCTCCGTCTTTCGGTGGCGGCGGAATACCGTGACGAAGATACGGCAATGCACATCACCCGCGTCAGTCAGTACTCGGCGACGCTGGGGAGGCAGCTCGGGCTCCCACCGAGCGAGGTCGAGCTTCTCCTGTACGCAAGTCCTATGCACGATGTGGGCAAGTTGGGCATCCCCGACTCCATACTCCTGAAGCCGGGGAAGCTGACGGCAGACGAACGCAAGGTGATGGAGACCCATACGATCATCGGGGCGAACATACTGGCTCCTCCCGATTCTCCTATCATGGCAGCATCGGAGGAGGTGGCACTCTCTCACCATGAGAAGTTCGATGGTTCAGGCTATCCCAGTGGCCTGAAAGGTGATGGTATCCCACTGAACGGTCGGATAGTTGCACTCGCCGACGTTTTCGATGCGCTCTCCACACAGCGTGTATACAAGCCCGCATTCGATATGGATCGCGCTCTCAACATTCTCAAGGAAGACTCAGGAAAGCATTTCGATCCAGATGTTGTTGCTGCGTTCTTTGACACATTCGATCGCATCATGGAGATCAAGGCGGAGTATCCTGAAACGACCGCAGGGGATGCTGCGCAGGAATCCTCGGGCGCATAGTCTTGTCGACTCGCAGTCACTCAAACATGGAGATCTCAGAATGAAGATCAGATGCTGGGGGACGAGGGGGTCGATTCCCGCACCCGGCGCCGAGACGGTTCGTTATGGCGGCAACACGCCGTGTCTCGAGGTGCGGCTCGATGATGGAACACTTATCATCTTCGACAGCGGGACAGGTATCCGCGAGTTGGGGCTGGAGCTGATGAAGAGCGGCCAGCCGATCCGTGCGCAGATAATATTGACGCATATTCATTGGGATCACATCCAGGGATTTCCCTTCTTTGTCCCCGCTTATGTGGAGGGAAATCAGTTCGAAATCATCGCCCGTCCCCTGGCGGGGAGCGGTGTCAGACAGATATTCGAGGATCTGATGGTCGAGCCCTATTTCCCGATTGGGTTCGATGCCCTGGGTGCCGATTTCCGGTTACGCGAGCTCGGATCGGGAGATATCGATCTGGGCGGCGCGCGGATGACGTCGATAGAGACGAATCATCCAGGCGATACATTCGCGTTTCGCGTTGAGGAGAACGGGAAATCCTTCGTCTTCATGACGGATAACGAGCTCCGCTCGTCCGCGATCAAGAAGGTACCGTTCGAAGAGCACGTCCGATTCTGTAGGGGAGCGGATCTTCTTATTCATGACGCAATGTATACGGATGAGGAGTACGAGAAGACGGTGGGATGGGGCCATTCAACGTGGATGACCGCACTCGAGCTGGCAATCAAGGCTGGAGTCTCTCGGTTTGCGCTCTATCACCATGATCCAGCACACAGCGACGATATGATAGACTCCCTCGTCGAACAGTGTCGCAAAGAGATAAGGGCCAGGAACAGGAGGAGGAAGAAGAGAAAGATAAAGATGAAGTGTTTTGCCGCGGACGAGGAGAGTGTGATTAAGCTCTGATGGGTTTCTGCTCCGCCCGCCGTTGAGCCTTGAATCTACCAACGGCTCATATGGCGGCCCTCACTTCGAAGGGCCAAATGGATTCTGCAACGTATTGTGGCCTCGGATATCCGAGGCCCTTTTCTGTCTACGGGAGCTGGAGTAAGGGATCAGGTGGGACAACTCGATATGGTCGAGGCAGACAGATCAGTTCCCGACATTTCAGCGAGCGCGTCCTGGACGCTCGCGATCCATTCGGTGTCGGGGTAGTGTTCGATGAGATATCGGTAGGCGCCAGCGGCCAATCTCAGATCGCCCAGTTTCTCGCGCATAATAGATCCACAGCGGTATAGCGCAACAGGCGCGAGCGGGTGGGATGCATGGAGGTGGGGGATGAGCCCAAACAGGCGCGCGGCTTCATCGTACCGCTCGCGTTCGGCGTGGAGATTCGCCAGACGGAAAAGCGAATTCGGGCCAAGCTTGCCGTCGAGCTCGGCTGCGGACAGCTCTGCGAGAACATTCAATGCGGAATTCTCATCCCCGATCTTGAGGAGCTGCTCTATGGCGTTGTCGTAGTTGACGAGAGCATCCTCGGTCTGGCCGAGGGAGAGCTGTTGCTGGGCTGCCTCGAGGCGGGCGTCGATATTGTCGGGGGCATCGGCAATAATCTCGCGCAGCAGATCGAGAGAGTGCTCCGGGCTGCCGTTTGCACGAGCCTCGATCGCCTGCAGTAACCTCGGGTCCTGTTCCACCAGCTCTGTTGTCTGCTCTAAGCGCGGCGTGAGATACTGCTCCTCGATCCTCATTCCCTTCATCAACAGAGCAACGACGAGCCCAAACGTGAACCCCCCGATGTGGGCCCAGACGGCGACGCCGCTTTCGCCGCCGAGTGAGGCGAGCAGGAGCTGGTCGAGGAACCACCAGCCGAACACGATGTACGCCTGCGCCTTGAATGTGCCCGCGCGCACAAAAGGAATGAATATGAATAGCCACCCTATCTTGATTTTCGTCCGATAGTTGCGGACCATGAATGCGCCCATCACACCGGATATCGCGCCAGACGCACCGATGCACGGGATTGTCGATTCGAGGTTCATGGCCATGTGGGCCAGAGCGCCGGCCACCCCCCCGAGGAGAAAGAAGCCAAGGAACGGCAGGCGGCCCCAAACATCCTCCATATTGCAGCCGACCAGATAGAGGAACCACAGGTTCCCCACGAGATGGAACAGTCCGGCGTGAAGGAACATCGACGTGAAGATCGAGAGCCAGTTGAAATCCGCCGGTATGAGTCCGAAGCGGGACAAGAAGGTCTCGGGCGAGCTGAGGACGAGCGGTAGGGTGAGGAGCCAGATGATGGCATTGACGGCAATCAACCCGAGTGTGACGTAGGGTGTGCGCCACACCTCTTTATCGTGGCCGACCGGGTACAGAAGAAACATGAGAAATCGCTCGTTGTTCAGTGTACGGTTGCAGTTGTCGTCACCCGGGAGGTCCGGGATACGTCCGAGGGCCCTCCGTTGGCCAACGGGTAGCAAGAACGGTGCCATCGACTGGCCGCGGTGGCCCGCTGCCGGGGAGGGGTGCCGGGTTCTGGCGGAAGATATTGGGTTCCCGCGAGATAGAGCCCGGGGTCTTCGCCCCGCTGTCGGATGTGCCGGTGAAGGCATTGACGCTCCGGGCAGGATGATGTGGATAGATTCGCACCAGGTGCGGATGGGGACGCAGGCGTGGCCGACGGGCTGAAGGCGGGCAGCCGTAATTCCTTTACCCGGGGTGTCTTTGAGCCAGTGGATCCTCCCCAGACGACTCAACTCAGTCATCGTGCCTCGGTCCGGACCCGCGGCGCGTCTGCCATGCTCTATAGTCATCCTCTATCCGGCTATACTAGGGATAGTTACACAACTCAGGAGGGCCGGGGATTGGATTCGGCGCAGGGAGCAGGAGCGTCTTTTTTCTCAGGTCCATCCTTTTCACACCACGCGTCCGGGCGTGGGTGTCAATGCCAAATAGAAATGTTCTATTCTTAGCCAGGTAAAAATGTTCTGTGTTGCCCTGGCACAGGCAGCCCTCTGGGTCTCGTCCTTCCGCTCTCGCCACGAAGGCGGCTTGTAACGCCTTCTCCAGGGGTGGTCAGGTAGTGTGGTGTGGAGACCTTATTCCGGCTGCGGGGCTGGTCTCGGGGCGGAAAGCTGACAGGCGTGGACGGGAGGCCTGCGTCTGGGACGTGCTGGAGGGAATCCTGGGGCTTGGGAAGAGCGGCAGAGGGGTCTACTCGAACATCACGAAGCTGCCCCGGTAGGAGAGCGTTACTCGATACCGCCCGAGTATGTCGAGCCCCAGACGGCCGATCTCGAGGGGGTGAGTGCGTTCGTAGACCAGTTGCACCACATCTGTTCGCTCCACGAGGCCTCCGAAGGAGAACCAGACATCGCGGGCTGTTTCAGGGTATAGACTGCCCTCGGGCTGCTGCGCCGCCGGGTCGGGCGGCATCCCGCCCTTCATCGCATGGCCGGGGCCACCGGACAGAGAGGCGTTCGAAGATACTACTGTGGACCGGAGGGCCCCGGTGTCGAGCAGAAGCAGCCCTCTTCTCTCTTCGATCTCGCCCTCGACATAGACTCGTCCGTTGAGGAATCGGGGCCTGATTATGAGTCCCCGCGACGTCACCGCGTCGATGAACCGGGTGTACTCATCGAGAGAATCAGGGTAGGGGATGAGAGTGAGGCTGTCTCGCGGGAAGTCGAAGGTGATGAGGAACAGACGCAAGTCGAGGCTCCCGATTTTTCCTCCCACGGACCCCACCTGCTGGCCGCAACCCGCGATCTCGACCGATGCCGGCACATTGCGGATGGTGAGCGGACCCAGCGAGAGTGAGTCGATCAGCATCAGGTAGCTATCATCTCCCGCCCCGGGCCGGAGACCTCGGAGGTCGTTCGGCGCGGGCGTGATCAGTCCTGTGGCCTCAGCCGTCTCTCGGCAGATGCGGAGGTAGCCCGTCTGCTTGGTGTCGAGGTAGAACGCCCGTTCCGGGAGGCCATTGATGGAGACCGGCACGAGGGGCAGTGCGTCTTCACGATCTCTTTCCCCTGCGAACGCAACGCTCGCGGGTGGCGTGGCCTTATCATGGTCATACGGTTCGGCGGTTCCGAACGCGGCGAGGAAGTGGGCGAGAGTCTCTATCTCCGCCTGCAGAACTGAGTCCGAGTCAGGAGGGAGCAGAGCCAGGTGTTTCCGGTAGTAGGCGGCGGCCCGCGGAAACGCTCCCTCCAGTTCGAATAGATAGCCGAGGAGGTAGTAGGAATCGGGGGCTTGCGGGGCGAGCTCGATCGCGCGTCTGAGGCGACTCTCTGCTCGCTCGAGACGGTACCTGGTGAGCTGGATCCGCCCCATCCACAGGTGGGCGTCGTGGTTTGTGTCGTCGAGGAGGAGTGCAAGGTGCACCAGATCCTCGGCCTCTACGAACCGGCCATCATTGAGTGCATTCTGCCCCTGCGCCAGGCGGAGTTCTGACAGGGATTCCAGATGCCGGCTCTCATACTCGGCGCAGCCGAGCGACATGGCAAGTAGAAGAGCCACCGCCGCGGCAGCGCACGGCGCCCGCCATCGCCTGATGCGGTGCCTCCCCCTACTCGGATATTCCATGAACCGAATCTCGGCGCGGCTCGTGGGGAATCGGTTCCCCGAAGTCTGCCGACCGCTCCTCGAGTTGGCTCGGGTGCACCCAGGAGGGTGCTGGTTGAAGATGCATCGTTCCTCGATGTTGTATCCTCCCGATAACATGCTTCTCGAACTGTTCTCTGTCGATGCCGATCTGGCAAAGGAGGTCATCGACCACTTACCAATCCAGTCTGCTCTCTCTCGCCACCCTCCGGAGGGCGACTTCCCGCGAGATAAGTCCTTCCCGTATCATCCTGCTGTAGAACCCTTCCTTCTCGCTCATGCCGAGGGTGAGCGAATACATGTACTCCTTCAGTTGCCCGATCTTGCAGTCGAAACGCCAGGTACCGGAAGGTGGTGGCGGAGATCGCCACTCCAGCTCCTCTTCGATGCGGGATACTACTTCTGTTTCGTCCCACGGTACGAAGTGGAAGAGATCGACTCTGGCCAGGCCCCGTCCCGACAGACGAACGAAAGGTGCGTTAGGGTTGGCATAGCAGTAGCCGCGAATAGTGTGGATGAGCGTTTTCCGGTTGAGATACTTGAAGTTTCTGGCAGCCTCTCGCAGCAGCCCCACGGCATAAAGCGAATAGAACTGATGGATGCGGGCGTCACGGCTGACTCCGAGTAGTTCGCGCCAGAACCCGACCTGCTCCAACAGGTTCCCTCCGGATATGATCATACTGATGCCATGTTGTCGGGCCAGTCTCATGATCTCTGCCCAGATGAGCTTGCATCCAAGGCATACCATGGGAACCATTGCGGCCGATGGATTCGCATACCATGCGCGCAGGTTGCTCTGTAATAGTGTCCGGTGTAGATTCCCCCGGAGTTGGAACTGGACGAGATCGACCTTCAATACATCTCTGATCCTGGCAATGTTCTCTGCGGCGAGAGGATGGGTATACGGGTTCTTGTAGTTGACGGCGAGCACCTTCATGCCATAATTCTTTGATATCTTCAATATCGCGTACGAGCTGTCCCTCCCTCCGCTGATATTCACGATGCAGTCGTAGCATCGGGACGAGCCGCGGTGATGGTCGATGAGCTCGAGTAGGGCATCCTCGCCCTGGTATTCGATGCGGCGATACGTGTCACAATAGTTGCAGATACCGTGGCGATCGAACCTGATATTAGGGGCATTCGCCGGGAGAATGCACTTTCTGCACCGTTTCACGCTAGTCTCCATTTCGTCTCCGCTCTCCTGTCACGACATCCAGTAGAACACGCTCGAGTATGGCGACCCCTCTTTCCCAGGAGAAATTGTCCTCGACAAGTGTGCGGGCCGCCCGGGAGATCTTCTCGTACAGCTCCGCGTCCTCAAACAGCCTGACCGTTCGTTCGACAAATGCATCGCTATCATCGGCGATTGCAATGTTCTCGAGGTCCTTTGCGGGGATGCCCTCCGCGCCGAGGGAGGTCGTGACGACTGGTATTCCCATCGCCATCGCCTCGAGGATCTTGCCTCGGAACCCCCTTCCCAATCGTATCGGTGCCACGAAGATACGTGTCCGCCGGAGATAGGTGCGCACATCTTCTACCTGCCCGGTGACGCGGATGTAAGGGTCTCGTTCGGCAGCAGCCAGAATATCCGAAGTCGGGCCCCGTCCGATCACGTAGAAGACGATACCCGGGATCTTCTGCTTGAGTCGCGGCCAGATCTTGTCGATGAAGTGGATGACTGCGTCCCGGTTGGGGTCGTGTGGGTAGTTACCGAGGAACGCGACGCTCGTCTCGCGTTCTTCGGGCGGGGCCGGGATGAACAGCTCAGTATCCGTCCCATGGGGTACTACATCGATCGTCAGGTCGGGTGCATAGCTCAGCAGGCCATCTCGCTCTTGCGGCGTGAGAGTGATGATCCTATCAGCATCGCGGTACATAGCGAACTCATAGGTTTCCAGGCGACGGAGGTCGATCAGCGCCGCGAGTCCGCGTCGAGAAAACGGTCCGTACAGTGCCAGCACCTTCTTGCGTGCGATCGTGTAGCACTCGTGTACAGAGATGACTCTCTTGGTAGACGGACTGATCTTTTCGTTCTGGTACAGATACTGCCCCATCACGGAGTACTCGGCTATCACCGCATCATAGCAAGAGCGTCTGGTCATCTCGCCTACTGCCTCACGCATCGCCGCTGATCTGGTGTTGCACATGTAAGGAGGTACGTGGGAGAAGAGATAGTCGCCGATCTTCCGCCAGATGCCGCGCGGAGGGGGATACGCCACCAGCTCCATTTCGAACAGGTAGGGCGTGAGTGTGTCGAGATACTGGCGATCCTGCTCACGCATGAAGGAAGCGAGACCTACTTCGTGATTGCGGGACAGGTACTTGATGCGATTGTAGATTATGATAGGCCCACCGATGACTTTGCCGTGCGGGAGCTCCTTCGGCACAAACAGGATCCTCAATTCCGGTCTACCCTCCTGGGAAGGGCACAAATGGTGACTCGCTTCATCATGCTCTCCCGCGCCTTGCGGCGAGGGACTCGCGGGCTATCTCGAACTCACGGGGGGATTCCCCGTGCTGCTGCCGCCGCGGTCAGTTCCTGCCATCGTTCCGTCAGGTCCACGAGCCACCTCTTCGTGTCGATCCGGGCATATGGATTCTCTTCCGCCAGTGCTGCGATGGCGTCGCATTCCGGCGCTTCCTGGTGCCGGGAGGCGGATTCGTATTCCTGTTTGAGGAGAAGGCTCGTCTTGATGATACGCTCTTCGAGATCCGGCCCCAAGAACAGGCCCGGGTACGGCATGAGCGCCTGCCGGTCGAGGCCGTCCAGATCGCTGTGGTCGGCGAGCTTCTTGCGTTCGTAGAGGAATCGCCTGGCGTCTTCTCGCAACTTCTTCCAGTCGGGCGAGGAGGACCGGGGGGGCAGGTGCTTGATCGACAGCTCACGGTCGAGCCAGAATGTGACGCCGTTGGCCCTCAGGTTGATGAGGAAGTCGATGTCTTCGCCCCGCGTGATGAGTGGATCGAACGGGATCCGGCTGAGAAGGTCGCATTCGACAACCATGTTCCCGCCGAAGACGAATGGGGTGGGCTTCAACCGGGGCGCTCTCCCGATGATGAGATCGAATGCCTCGTTCATCGCGCTCGCGTTATCCCAGTAGGGCCTGCGCCATGCCGGGGTTTTGCTGACGTCGAGCCGGTAGGTATCAGGCTGGAGGTAGTACCCTGCCACCGCTCGCACTGGTCGTCCGTCCCATTCGCCACCGGTAAACTCCTGCGCCTCCCGTAAGAAGTCGGGATCGATAAACACCTCGTCGTCGTCGATGAACAGAGCGAGTTGGCTGCCGTTGAGGATGCTCGCCAACGAGCACATGTTGCGGACGGCAGCATAGTTATTGAGCCCTATCAGCTCGCAGGCACCACCAGATACGCCTTCGGCGATCAGCTCGTTCTTCAGATGTTCGAGGTTGTGGGCGTGTAGTATCCGGATGTCATATCGTCGGCGATATGGATGGATCAGCTCTTCCAACTTGGCCAGTACCTGATCGGCGATGCGGGAGAGAGTTGGGACGGCGATGATGACAAGCGTGAAGATGCCGGCATTGCGCGGTGGGAGATCATGCAGGGTCTCCAGGCTATCGAGGAGTCTGGGAAGAGTACCCTGTTCATTCAGTGGTGTGGGGTGGTCGAATAGACTCTCTTCTTCTCCAGAGAGTGACGGCTCGATTCCTTCCGTATCGGGCTGAGACTCTGGCCTCCAGTAGGAGGGGATGACCATCGTGACGCGCCTGACCCCTTGCATATGCGCTTCCTCTCCCTCGGTCGATGGCTGTGTAGAGGCCGCTCCGTACGAGTCGCAGGGAAGCCGAGTTTCGGGCGCAGAATGCCCTGGCGGGGCATATTATCATAGATGAGCTGCATTGGCAATGGGACATTTGCTCGGGTGCGAGGGGGAAGATAGTTACGTCTTCTTTTCAGGACGTCGCGTCGGGACGTCGCGTAAGCCGGGAACGGGCAGAGGGGACTGCGACGGACAAAGAGAAGGGGGACGGCAATAGCCATCCCCCTTAGCTGATGTGCAGCATCTCCGCCTGGTCGGCGGGATGCTCCGGGGTCGTTTCTGAGTGGTCGTCGCGCTACTTCGCCTTTACATGCTCCTTGACCCACCCGGTTGTGATCGACTTGGGTCTTTCGATCGGCAGTCCGAGCGCTCGGTCCCAGATCAGCGAGCAGAGCACGCCCATGGCACGAGATACGCCGAAGAGGACGGTGTAGAAGTCGTACTCGACGACGCCGTAGTACACCTGGAGACAGCCGGAGTGGGCATCCACGTTCGGCCACGGATTCTTTGCCTTGCCGTGCTCCTGAAGGATTCCGGGAGCGACCTCGAAGATCATGCTGACGATCTTGAAGGTTTCGTCCTCCGGGCAATGCTTGAGAGCGAACTCCCGCTGGGCAGTGTACCGGGGGTCGGTCTGTCTCAGAACGGCGTGGCCATACCCGGGAATCACCTTTCCGCTCTTCAGCGTATCCCAGAGAAAGTCGACCAGCTGCTTCTTTGTCGGGACTCCCCCTCCCAGTTCTTCCTTCACCTCCATGATCCACCGCAGCACTTCCTGGTTGGCGAGCCCGTGCAACGGTCCGGCGAGCCCATTGATGCCAGCGCTGAGCGCGTAGTAAGGATCGGAGAGTGCTGAGCCGACGAGATGAGTTGTGTGGGCGCTGACATTGCCTCCCTCGTGGTCGCTGTGGAGCACGAGGTACAGCCTCATCAGTTCCTTGTACTCTTCATTCTCGACGCCCATCATGTGCGCGAAGTTGCCACCCCAGTCGAGCTTGGGATCTGCCGGAATCCGCTTCCCGTCTTTGTAGCTGCGCCGATAGATATAGGACGCGATCCCGGGGAGCTTAGCCAGCAGATTCATGACGTCTTCGTACGTCGGATCCCAGTACTCGAGCTTGCTCATCCCCTCACGGTATTTCTGGACGAAGACCGAATCGCGCTGGAGGGCGAGAATCCCGAGGGAGAACTGGGTCATCGGGTGCGTATCCTTCGGCACTGCGTCCATCGTTTTGACGAGATGGTCTGGCAACGTGCTCCGCTTCTTCCACTCCTCCGTCACTTCCTTGACGTTCTTCTCTGTAGGGAGATCGCCGGTGAGGAGCAGATAGAAGATGCCCTCGGGGAGTGGCTCTTCGCCGCCCGGAGCCTTCGGCAACTTCTCTCGCAGCTGGGGGATATTGTATCCGCGGAAGCGGATTCCCTCCATCGGGTCGAGGGCCGAGGTTTCGGTCACCATGCACTTGACGCCTCTCATGCCGCCGTAGGCCTGGGTGACTGTCACCTCGGAGACGACGTTGTCCCCGTGGTTCTTGAGGACTGCCTGAACCTCCTTTCTCATCGGTTCAATCTTCGCTGCCAACGTTTCCTTCAGGGTGGCCATAGACACACAACCTCCTGTGGTTAGATTTGAACGCTGCGCCATGCCGGGCGTGCCCACCTCTTCGGACGAGGGCTGCTCCAGCATGAAATGTGACACCATTGGGATAGGTGCCGACGGGAGGTAAGAATGCTAACGGCGGATCCGACGGAGTGACATGAGGTTGCAACGTACTGATGACGAGCTTCTTCCGTCTCCCGGAGTCGAGATCGAGCGCCGAGCGTGGGTCAGTATATGCAGAGGCCGATATCGGTGTCAACACTTTTCTGCCGATTCTTCGGAATATATCCCGAGCAGGTGTCCCACGGGGAAGTTTCGGGTTGTCCCCTCGGGTATCGGGTGTAGGTACGATTGGTGTTGATCTGGTAGCGGTGACGGTATAGGCTGGTGCCAGCAGGTACAGGAGGCGCCTCGGCGCGCGCACGTCCTGACGCAGCGATGGGGGGACAACCCGGAGGAGGTAATGCTTATGGCGAACGCACTCTGCGTGCTTCTCCCTTCCGAGTCGAAACGATTGATCGCGATGGCGGTAGCCGGCATGCCTGAAGTGAGACAGGCACTGGAGCGCGGATGGATCGTGATCGGGAGGGGGACGACTAATGCGTACGTCGCGGAGGAATTGCTCAACCAGCCGTTGGAAAAGGAGCGCCATGTCGCCGGGTACATCGGGCACGGTGAACTCGCGGTTCTCGGTAAGGAGGAGAGGCAGAGGCCCATCGTTCTCAAGGACGGCAGTCGCGTGGAGATGAGCCCCCCGGAGGCGCTCCAGGAGTTCAGCTCCGACGACGTTTTCATCAAGGGTGCCAATGCCGTCGATCCGGAGGGGAATGTGGGCATTCTGATGGGGAGCCCGACAGGGGGCACCGTTGCCCAGGCGATGGGGATCGTTCTCGCCCGCGGCGCACACTTCATCGTTCCCGTCGGCCTGGAAAAGCTCATTCCGTCGGTGATCAATGCCTCTCTTGTGGGGGGACAACAGGAATTCGACTGCGTAGACGGTCGACCCTGTGCGCTCATGCCGGTCGTCAACGCCAATGTGGTGACTGAGATAGAGGCGCTCGGGATTCTCGCGGACGTCGATGCCGTCCACTTCGCCTCAGGGGGTGTGTTCGGTTCCGAAGGAGCGGTAGTCCTGGCGATCACAGGGGAGCGGTCGCTGATGGCTCAGGCCGTCGAAATCATCGGGTCTGTGAAGGGCGAGCCGCCGCTGCGCGGCCCATCGCAGGAGCGATGATCTTCGCATCGGGCCACGCCTGCGGAGAGTTGGGGTTGCGGCGGTAGAGCGTGTCGGTGGTCCCTATCGACTTTCTTTCCGCCTCTGTCTTTCCTGCTGGGGAAGTCTTCCCTCGAGCTCATCGATGCGAGCCTTCAGTTCGTGAATCCTTCGCTCCCGGCCGATACTGAACCGATTGAACCGCTCGAGGTCCTGGACCTGCTGGCGGAGTTCCTCGTTCTCTCTGGCGAGGGCGATCTGAGCGCGCTTGCGATCCGTTACGTCCAGAATGGAGACGAGGTATTGATCGCCCTCCGGCAGCCCGGAGATGGCGACGTCAAGCCAGCGTTCCTCACCATCGTTGTCAGGCACACTGATGTCGTAGTGCATCGGTGCTGCTCGGGCGTTCCCGGCTCCCTCGGGGACTGGCGTCTTGGGCAGCAACTGGCAGCCGAGGATGCCTCGCAGGTTGACGCGGCCTACGATCTCGCCTGCACGCTGCCCTGTCAACTGCTCGAATCGACTGTTGACACGGACAATAGACCCATCAGCGTTCACGATTGCCACCGCCTGGATCCCCGATTCGAAGAGAAGTCTGCTGTCCGCCTCGGACCGGCGCAGATTCTCTATGGCGTGGAACTCGTCGATCGCCAACGCCAGGTGGCGGACGACATGGGAGAGAAGCGATACGGTCCGACCCTTCACTTCCCGCAGGCTTCGCGAGGCCATCCATAGCGAGCCGAGATTCCGTTGCGATATCCTGAGGGGGAGGGCAAGAAAGCTGCGATATCCCTGCTTGGCGATGGGGGAGTGGGCGAATCGCTGATCCTTCGCGAGCTCTTCCACGATGAGGGCGCCCGCAGTCTCACCTAGATAGCGCCCGATCGCGTGTCCCCAGTCGCGGAAATCCGGGCCCTCTGCTAGGGCGGAAGCTACGCCGGCCCAGCACATCAGCCTCTCCTGAGATGTTGCTTCGTCCAGGAGGAAGATGCCCCCTGCGTCGAAGCCGGCGAGCTGGAGAGCATTATCGAGCACGGAGCGTAGCATATGGTCGAGACTGCCGGAGCGAGCGAGAGTTTCGGAGATCGTATTCAGGACGGTGAGATCCTCGAGGCGTCGGCGCATGTCTCTCGCGGCGCGGCGTTGCCGACTCACATCGCGGACGGCGGCTTCAGCCAGACCTCCTCCTTCAAGGGACACAGCCCTCAGCCTGATCTCCGCATCGATGAGAGTTCCATCCTTCAGCACGAACCCGATCTCAACAGTAGTAACCTCCGTGCCCCGCTCGGTCGACCTCAAAGCGTCGCGGAGCGCAGATTGGCTATCTGACGGCACCAGGGATACGATCGGTTGCCCGATCAGTTCATGTCTGTCGTATCCGGTAAGCGAGCGACTCTCCGAGTTCGACTCTACTATCGCTCCTGATGTCACGTCGATAAGCAGTATGGCCTCAGGGGCGTCTTCTATCAGAGCTCGATACTTCTTGGCCTTCTGCTGTAAGGTGGCGTGGACTCTTGCGTTCATGAGGGCGACGGCAGCGTGGTGCGCCATCGTCAGAAGCAGGTCGATGTCGCCCGTCTCGTGGACTACGGGCTGGGGGTTTCCGATGGCGAGGATGCCGAGCACGTGATCGCCGGCGGCGATGGGGATCGATATCGACGTTCGGCAGCCCTCTCCCGACAACACTTTCTCGTGGGGACATCGCGCCGCAGTAGCCAGGTCACGCGCGACCATCAGCTCCTGCCTGGTAAGGATGGGGTCGTACGCCGGTGTGATGTCGAATGCCGGTCCGTCAGTCTGCTCACTGCCCTCGGGCGATGCACGCAGGACGGTTCTGAGAATACCTCTCGATCGGTCAACGATGATTACGAGGCAGAGGCCATCAGCGTAGATACTGCGCACGCCCTGGGACAGAGTGCCGAAGATGTCCTCGGCGAGCGTACACGAACTGAGCGATTGCGTCGTATCGTTCAGCAGACGAAAACGATCTGCGGTAATGCGCGATTCCCACCCCTGCTTTGCCAGTTCGAATATGAGCCCCATCTCTCTTCCCACGAGCTTGAGCGATGTGGTCTCCCGGCCGGTGAACTTGCCCGGCCGCCGTCCCGCGAGCTCGAGCAGGCCGAGCACCTTCCCCCGTGCACAGATCGGGATGCCGAGCAGGGAGCGATAGACAGGTGGGACAGGCTGCCCCTGAGCTGGAGATGTGATCCGTCGGGCGGCCGGTAGATCATGAATCGTCAGAACCTCCTCGCGCTCGATGATCCTGCGACGCCAGGCATGGAGAGTGGCCTTGACGTCGGGGGGCGCCTCGAGCGCGGTGCTATCGAAATCGCGTTCGATCTGTCTCGTGAACGTCCCGCTTTCTCTCTCCAGAAGCAGGATTCTCCCCCCGTCGGCGTCTACCGTAGTGACGGCGTCGTCGATCATCTGTGTGAGAAGATCTATCACCTGAGACGGCAATGTGGAGGGGGGCACGGCAATCTCCTCTCCCGCGGGCCCACACGTGACACTTCCGGTGCAATAGCCCCGTCAGGACCCGACGGTGACCGGCCAATCTACTGCGGCAGCAACAAGAATTCAAGCGAGACCGCCTCGGCCTCGCTGTTGAACGACCGATGCCCGCGTTCGGTCTCTTCGTTCGTCTATTTCGTCTCTACGCTTTCCGGGGCGACCGGATCCTCAATTTCCGCTTTGAGCTCCTCCGGCCCTTTCATCACCATTTCGATCGATACTCTCGGCAGGATATAGGTCGTCTTCTCCCCGGAGATCTGTACATTGAGCCGTACCGCCTCCGGGTCCCCGCCGGCGAGGACTTCCCTGCTCTCACCGCTCGCCAGTTCGATCATGATCCGATATTGCGGCGGTGTCAAGCCCGCATTCTCGGGGCTCAGGGTGTCTGGTGCGAAATCAGATGCGGTGAGATGGGATAAGATCCGGGTCATTCCGTCGACGGTTGCGGCATCGGCGAGGCACTCCTCGGGATGCGTCATCTGCCAGGGCGTGTCAGCGTCAGTCCGCTCCAACCGGATCGATTCGGTCGGAGACTCTAGTTCTATGCTGCGCAGTTCGGACGGCTCGAAAGAGAGTATCTTTCTGTTCCGCCACGTCCTGAGATTGGGGGAGAAGATCGACCGCAGAAAGCTATCGGTGAGGTATACCTCTGGCTCATCCGCGCGCCGCAAATATGTCCCCGCCATACTGGGGGCGGTCTTCCCTATGACAAGAGACGCGAGCGGCAGGCCGGCCGCATCCAGCACTGCGGCACTGGTACCGTTCACACTATCCACCTCGAAGACGGCGTGGTTGGCGGGATTATGCGATACCAGACTGCCCTCCATATCTGCCAGGGCAGTGATGAGCCGATCGACGATATCGGGATCTGCGCCATAGGACATGGTGTCCGAGTGGACCCTCCACCCTGTCGCCGCACGAGTCAGACGGACCGAGGTCGCTCGCCGCGCAATGCTGATCGCCTCCACTCTCGAGCCATCGAAGTCGGGGAAGAGCGTCGTGGAGCGCGGTTCGCGTCTCCCGAGCCTCAGGACCCCCTCCGAGACAAGGAACAGGAGGATGAGTGCCGCCAGGGCGAACAGGAGGGGCCGGAATTGTCTGCGCTTCATCGTGGGTGCCCTATCCTCCGCCAGCCAGCCTGTCTCGTCGTCGCAGAACGAGCCGTGCCAGACCGAATATCACGATGGCGAGAGCCATCGCATAGGTGTTGACTATCTTGAATGCGGCTTTCTGGGGCTGTGTGAGCTGGGAGAGCGGCCGGTCTGTGACGCCCCGGGACCGTATGGAGATCAGATCCTCGCTCAGACTGAACCAGTCGACGGTATTGAGGAGGAAGACCATGTTGGCCGGGAAGCGAGACATGAAGTCATCGGTCGCCAGACGCGAATTCCCGATGACGATCATCTGATTGGACGGACTCTCGGCGATCGGTTCCTCGGGAGGGGGCGGGGGCCCCTGTTCCGGGGCCGGCACATCGCGTTCGGCGAAATAGCTGGTGAAACTCCCGGAGAGTAGGGCGACAACCATCTCCGGCTGTGGGTCGCCGATCATCCAGGCCCCGAAATCCTGTTGCGGGTTGAGATCGAAACGTTCTGCCTGCCGCCAGCTCCGCGGGCTCGATCTCGCCAGGGGGATGACCTCGACCTCGGGCCCCATATCGGGGACGGTCTCGAGGGAGCTCGTCCAGGGGAGAGAGAGCGATTCGAGCCGGCTGACGATGGGATTGTCCTGTGAGAATCCCTCTTGCCGTACCTTGACCCAGAACGGATAGGGGACGAAGAAGCTGAAGAAGCCCGAGCTGAATGATGCCATCTCATTGGATGCATCGAGCACGAGATTCTTCTGGACGTCGATCCCGTAGTGATGGAGCTGATCATACGGGACGGCCTCCTGCGCAACCGCCATGAGTCCTTCGCCGATCTCCACTGCATCGATCATGAACAAGCTCTTCCCGCCGCGCATTATGAACTGATCGATCTGGTACTGCTGCCACTCATCGAGATCGCGTACGCCCATGATGAGGAGCGTGTTGATATCCTCGGGTATTCCCCTTGCGCGGTCGAGCGTCACCTCCCGCACGTCATACTGTCGTGTCAATTCAGAGCGAAGTGACTCGAAATCCTCCACGAAATCGTACTCGCTCCCCGTGAGGAGGAAACCGATCTTCGGCCTCCGCTCACCGGTTACCTTGATGATGCCGACGGAGAGATCGTACTCGAGCATCGACGTGGCCTCGATCACCGGTATCACCTCAGCCCGGTCTTCGTAGAAGAGTGCCATTCCGAGATAGCCGCTGATGACTCGTGCCTGATCTCGCTCGATGATGTTCATCTGAACGCGGGGGACACCGAGGTGTTGAAGTTTGCGCTGCATCTCGGGATCATCTGCCGGATCGAGGACCCGTACGTTGATATTGCCGCCCGAGTACGCACGGTATTCGGTAAGTAGGTCTTCGATATCGTTGCGCAGCCCGATGAGGTGTGGGGGGAGTTTATCGGAGATGTAGACTTCGATCGTCAGCAAGTCATCGAGCCTGGAAGCGATGCGGCGGCTTGCGGCTGAGAGCGTGTGGATCTTCCCATCTGTGAGATCGACTCTGACGAATCGCCTGGCAGCAAGTATGTTGGCGACGATGAGGATGACCACCAGTATCACGACGAGAGTGATGGAGGTTGTCCGCTGAGTGGCCCTGCGAGAGGTCATGACCAGAGATCTCCCGTTGATGAATGAAGTTGTGACAGAATAGTCCTGTCTGTTGTGCTACCTCTGGTTTTCGAGTGTTCTCAGATTGAGATAGAGAAAGAGCACCACCACAGACAGGTAGTATACGATATCGCGGGAGTCGAGCACTCCTCTTGAGATACTCCGGAAGTGAGCTCCCAGTCCGAGAAATTCGAAGACCGGCACGAGTGGCGTCGGCAGAGTGAAGAGGACGATGTTCTCGCCCAGAACGAGCAGCACAAAGCAGATCGCGATGCCGACTATGAATGCGACGATCTGGTTCTCTGTGAGGCCGGAGGCAAAGATGCCGATAGCGAGGTATGCGGCGCCCAACAGCAGGGCTCCGATATACCCGCCGATGATCGATCCTGTGTCAGGGCTGCCGATGATGGCTGTGGTGATGGGAAGCACCAGGGTGAGGGCAAGGGAGATGGCGACAAATGCCAGGCTCGCGAGGAACTTCCCGAGGACTATCTCGTGATCCCGGAGTGGCAACGTCATCAGCACTTCTGCCGTGCCTACCTTCCGTTCCTCGGCCCAGAGCCGCATCGTGACGGCCGGCACGAATAGCAGGAATATCCAGGGGAGAACGCCGAAGAACCCCCTCAATGAGGCCTGGTTGATCAGGAAGAATCCCCGAAGAAACAGCCAGTTCGTAGCCACGAGAAAGACAGTGATGTAGATATATCCCATGGGGGAAGCGAAGTACGTGCGGAACTCCTTCTTGAAGACGGTTAGTGTGTTCGTCATTCCGGATTCACCTCGCTTCGCTCCTCCTTCGCTGCATCTCCACGTTCGCTCATGGTGAGACGGAGGAAGACCTCCTCGAGGCTCACCTGTTCCCGGTACAGTTCAGCGAGACTCCACCCTTTGGTCACGACGGTCCGGAACAGGTCCTCCGCGATATCCCTGCCCTCACTGCCTCGCAGCCTCAGGCGATGGAGGTCTCCGAGGCTCTCGCCCACCTGGTGCCAGTCGGCGACCCACGGCGCGGCGGCGAGGGTGGAGGTGATCTCGGGAAGGGGGCCGCGGATCGAGACTACCGTGGTGCCCTCCCGGCTCGCCTGGTTCGACAGCTCCTCAGGAGTGCCGCTTGCAACCAGCTCTCCCTGGTCGATGATGATCATGCGACTGCATGTGGCTGAGACCTC
>Ga0111224_1012_pt1 | contig 66053 bp, 44 predicted proteins | sample DeeMarSWOR152_54_FD_80388 | JGI IMG/M metagenome (GOLD analysis project Ga0111224, IMG submission 80388) | candidate division TA06 bacterium DG_24
CCGTCGATCGTCGGCAACGTGCTCATCAACGGAGGCTTAACGTAGAACCCCCCTGCCACATGGTCCAGATCGGGACCCTTCATCGGCAGCGGGACCTCTACCTCCTCGGCCACATACATCTTTGTGCCCGTCTTAGCCTCTGGGGCCGCCAATACCAAGGAGGCCCACAATAGAGCCAACAACCCAGACAGGCAAACACTCAGAAGAAGGGATCTCCTCCACATAGTTTTTACTCCTCTTGAGTATCGTACCCTCGCTCAACAGTAGCTTTGCTCGAGCCTTCAATCTTCAGCTCGGCGAGAGCATCCGGTGCCCTGGCATCCTGCTCCAAGAGCCCGTCGTGGCGCGCACCCTCCCTACATTCTCCTCACTTCATCACGCGCATTGTCATCTTTCTCTCGGGGAAAGAAGCGCACCCTCTGGTGACCTACACCTCCGTATTCTCTATGTCACCAGAGCTGTGCCTGCAGGAGGAGGAATGAGCAGTGCAACATTGCTCATCCGTATCGCTGATGTGAGTAACCACACGCGAGGGAGCTTCCTGGTCCCGACGTCCCCACATGAAAGAGTCAGTCTCCAGCGGCCCACCACACGTCACCCGGAGAGAAGACAGGATACCGCACATGCCCTCATGCCTAGCGCCGACACACGTCGGCCCGCCGCATCGTCACTACACTGCATCCCCCCCTTCTTCAACGAGTTGCGGCTTGGTAGTTCCTGACCTACTTCAACCACACTGAGTCCCGGGACAGACATAGCCGTCCACCCGAGAACTGGGTCCACAGATAATCAATGGTATCCTATCACTCACATCTTGTCAAGTGTTTTTTCGCGCCCCACGCAAAAATCGGCAGCCGAAGAGGTTGCGCCCGTCCTACCGCTCAGCCCTCCTTCGATGTCTCCGCGGGCTTTGGTGGCGTGCTCGCTGACGGGGCCGCCTTGCCATCGCGCCTCTGGCAGCGCCCTTCAAAGAAGACCCCTTCATTGATCACCAGGCCCTGGCAGACAATGTCGCCCCTGAGGCGAGAGCCTGTTTCAAGAATTCCGAGTGAACTGAGGAGTAGGTCGCCTGATACATCTCCAGCGACGATGGCGCTCTTCGCCCTCACCTCCCCGCTCACTCGGCCAGTCTTCCCGACGATCACAGTGTCGGACGAGTCGATCAGTCCCTCGATCTGTCCGTCGATACGGACACTCCCCTTGACTTTTACCTCACCCTTGATAAATGCATCTTTCCCCACGATCGTGTCGAGCTTACCGCCTGTGGCTTCGGAGACCTGAGATCTTTTTTGCCCGAGCATGCCGCCGCTCCTCCTTCGTGGTAACCAACTAACTCCTGATGGGTTATGTCGCTCCCCGGCTCCGCCCTCAGTCCCTACAGTTCGAGTCGAGACATATCCGCGGTCATCGCATACAGTAGAAGCCGCACGCCGCCTTCGATATCTCCCAGGTCGACCATCTCCGATGGAGTATGAACGTATCGACAGGGAACCGAGATGACCCCGGTCGGCACACCACTTCTTGTCGCCTGCATCGCCTGCCCGCCCGCCGTCCTGCCATCGCTTATCTCGAGTTGGTACGGAATCCCCCGCCTCCTGGCTCCGTCGATCAGCAACTGGCGTACCTTGGGGTGCGAGACTATCCCGGCGTCCTTCACCTTGATCGCCGGTCCCTTGCCCAACTGCACTGACGCCGCCTGGCCCTCCGGAGTGTCACCCGTGGGCGATACATCGACTGCCATGCCGATCTCTGGATCAACGCTGTAGGCGGAGGTAATGACGCCGCGCCCCCCCAGTGCCCCCTGGACGGCCAACACAAAATAGAGATCGTTCTTCGCACCGCGCACTCGCTTCGCCGCCTCGATCAGCATGGCGCACCCGACCCGAGCGCCGAGCGCCTTCCCGACGATTCTCCCCCCCAGATCTGTTGCCTCTCCGTCGAGGACTGCACAATCCCCCACAGAGACGAGTCCTCCGGCACTCTTGGCGTCGGCGGCGCCGACGTCGAGGTACATCTTCTCCAGCGTCGGCCTCGCCTTCTCGTCGCCGAGTCCCTCCAGACCGATCGTCCCACGCGTACCATTGGACAAAATCACCCGCGCGCCCGGAAGCGTCTCCGATTCGAGGCTGCCGACCGCGGCGAATCTCACAAATCCCTTGGCGTCGATGTGCGTGACAACGATACCGCTTTCGTCCATGTGCGCAGTCAGCATGATCCGCCGGCCACGCCCTCTTCTTCTGGCGATGAGATTGCCCATCACGTCGGTCCTGATCTCATCGACCGACCGCGCGATCTCTTTGCGGACCACCTCCCGTACCAATGCCTCTTCGCCAGATGGACCGTAGCAGTCCGATAGTCTCTTCAGTAGCTCCCTCATGTGCGACCCTGCCCCAATGCGATTACCCTCAATTTCGCCGCCGTCACCTTGCCGATCGCCGATGACCAGCCCTGTGAACCGCCTGCCTCCATCCCGGCCGTGCGAGACGCTCGAGCAGCAGAGCCACCAGTTCTGCGGCATGTCTGATGTCGTGCAGGCTGGCCAGAGAGGCCGGACCATGGAGATATCGGCACGGTACTGAGATGACGGCCACCCGGGCTCCTCCTCCCGCCACGGCGATTCTCCCCCCGTCGGTTCCTCCGACCATCGGCCGCTTCGTCTGGAGAGGAATCCCCTCCTGTTCGGCTATCTCCCTGATGAGTGCCACCAGTCCTGGATCGCAGATGACCGTCCTATCCATCGTCGTCACCGTCGGACCCTCTCCCAGACGCGGCGTGGTCCCTACATCCTTCCTTCTGGGGAAATCCGCCGCTGCCGTCCCCTCGATGACAATGCCAATGTCGGGCCTCAGCCGCTCGGCAGCGACCCGCGCCCCCCTCAATCCCACCTCTTCCTGCACAGTGAATGCGAGCGAGACGGGAATAGACTGATGGGCCTTCGCTATCTCCACGAGCACAGCGCAGCCGACACGATCATCAAACGCCTTCCCTTTGATAACGGTCCGCCCGTACCGCTCGAAGGTTGTAGCGAAGACAGCATAGGATCCAACGGGCGCCAGCCGTTTCGCCTCCTCTGCTGTCGACGCGCCGATGTCGAGGAATAGATCCTTGAGCTTGACCGTCTCTTTCCTCGCCTCGGGAGTCAGCAGGTGAAGTGGCTTCATGCCAACGACTCCGGGGCGCTTCTCGTTGCCCACGAGGAACGTCTTGGCCGGCAGGAGTCGGACATCGATGCCGCCAACCGTGCGGAATCTGAGTTGCCCTCGTTCTTCATGCCCTACGACCATCAGACCGACCTCATCCATGTGGGCTGCCACCATCACCCGCGGGCCACGTTCCCCCCTCCGCGTCTGCTTGACCGAGAACAGATTCCCCAGGGCGTCTGTCTCCAGGCGGTCGACATGATCCGCAATTTCGCGCCTGATCAGCCCGCGCACCTCACCTTCATCCCCGGATACGCCGCTCGCGTTCGATAATGCTTCCAGGATCACCCCTCGTCCCCTCTGTCCGTGACGAACTGTCTATGCTCGGTCTTGCGTGATCGAATCGGGATTCAGAAGAAACCCGACATCTACGAGCTCGGCGCTGAATTCAACCAGTAATCTGGCGGCCCCCTCCACGTCAGCTGTGGCTACCACCTCTGCGGAGGTGTGCATATAACGAACGGGAATCCCCACGAGCGCCGTAGGCACCCCCTCACGCGTCAGCTGAATCGCGGCAGCATCTGTGCCCCGTGGGCGCGGCTCCGCCTCGTCCTGAATGGGGATCCCCTCTCTCTCCGCCGTCTCCATGAGACGGGCACGCAGCCGGGGATGATATCCCGGTCCCACCCCGAGGGTCGGTCCTCCGCCGAGTTCATACGTCTCGTACTTATCGACTCCGAGCATATCACCGTACGTGACATCGAGTACGACCGCGAGGCCGGGATCGAGCCCGTAGGCGCTGACGGTCGCCCCGAGATGCGCGATTTCCTCCTGGACCGTGGCGACTGCGTAGATATCCCACCGATGGTCCCGCCGGGCCAACTCCTCCACGGCGAGCACAAGGGCTGCCAGGCTTGCGCGGTCATCAAACGCCTTCGCCGCGCACAACCCCCCTTCCATCTCCATGAACTTCCGCGATAGGGCGATGGGATCGCCGGTCTTGACACGACGTCTCACAGTCCGCTCGGTGAGCCCGACATCTATGAATAGATCTTCGATCTCTACTACCCGATCTTTCTCTTCTTCCAGCTGCAAATGAGGGGGTTCGGACCCGATCACTCCCGGCAGCCGCTTCTCACCATGAACCATGACCTCCTGACCGGGAAGTACTCTCGGATCGATCCCGCCGACAGCGGCAAAGCGCAGCACACCGCCGCGGTCAACCTTCCTGACGATGAGGCCGATCTCATCGGCATGTGCCGTCAGAAGCAGCCTCCCGCCATCTTCGCTACCCGGGAGGAGCGCGATTCGATTCCCGACGCGATCGACCTCAACCACGGCCCCGGCAGATCGCATTTCCTCCTCGACGACCTTCCCGATCCCCGCCTCGAACCCGCTGATGCCGTCACTTTCACTCAGCCTCTGGAGCAACTCTAGAGTCCGACCCACTCACCACCTCCCCAGGCTACTCTATCCTCACGCCGAGGATTGAGAGAATGCGTTCGAGATCTTCAGGAGAATAGAACTCGATCTCGATCTTCCCCTTCTTCTTCCCGTATCCGATCCGCACCTGCGTCCTGAGACGGTCTCGCAGCGCGCGTGTTACAGCCTCCAGTTCCCCTGATAACTCCTGACCGCGACCTGGCATCCTCCGTCTCGCCGATCTCGTCTCCACCAGGCGTTCGAGCGCCCGCACTGAGAGCGCCTCCCTGATCGTCCTGCGGCAGAGCGCGATCTGCCGGTGCGCTCCACGCGCACTCAGAAGCGCACGTGCGTGCCCCTCAGAGATCCGGCCGGCCTCGAGATGGCGCTTCACCTCCTCTGGCAGGCCGAGCAGCCGCAGAGTATTTGTAATCGTCGAACGATCCTTGCCCACGCGACTTCCTATTTCGCTCTGAGAGAGTCCATACCTCTCGCTCAGCACCCCGTATGCCCGTGCGCGCTCGAGCGGAGCCAGGTCCTCACGCTGTATGTTCTCGACGAGCGCAACCTCCAGCGCCTCGACATCGGTCGCCTCCCGCACTATGGCCGGCACCTCAGTGAGGCCAGCAGCACGGGCGGCCTGAAGCCGTCGCTCTCCGGCAATCAACTGATATTCTCCGTCGACGCGACGAACCACGATCGGCTGCACAAGCCCCTGCTGCCGGATCGACTCCGCGAGTTCGGCAATCGTTTCGGATTCGACCGCACGTCGCGGCTGGTGCGGGTTCGGGCGAACCGCAGTAACGGGAAGACGCACTATATCCGATTCCTCGGCAGCTTCGACTGACGCCTGCGGGATGAGCGCATCCAGCCCTCGACCCAATGCCTTTCTAGCCACCGTTCATTACCTCCCTGGCGAGCTCCATATAGCTCGCCGCACCTGTGGACAGGATATCATACAGGATGATCGGTTTGCCGAAACTGGGCGCCTCGGAGAGCCGAACGTTTCGGGGAATGACAGTCCGGTACACTTTGTGGCTGAAGTATTTCCTCGCCTCCTCGAGAACCTGCTTCGAGAGATTGAGGCGAGAGTCGTACATCGTCAGGAGAACGCCCTCTATGGTGAGATCGGGATTGAGGTTCTTCTGCACGAGCCTGATGGTGTTCAGGAGTTGACCCAGTCCCTCGAGTGCATAGTACTCGCACTGAATCGGTATTAGGACCGAATCGGCCGCCGTGAGACTGTTCACCGTCAGCAACCCGAGCGAAGGAGGGCAGTCCACGATGACATAGGAGTAATCATCCCGAACTGCATGCAATGCCCGCCTCAGCCGCGTCTCCCTGGCGAGCGCACTCACAAGCTCAACCTCAGCGCCCACCAGCCAGATGTGAGATGGGACGACCTCGAGATAGGGAACTTCGGTATCCCTGATCGCCTCCCGCACAGGCCGCTCATGAACCAGCACATCATAGATCGAGCTCGACAGGCTTTCTCTGTCAATGCCGAGCCCGCTCGTCGCATTCGCTTGGGGATCGACGTCCACGAGCAGCACGCGCCGTTCAGCAACGGCCAGACACGCCGACAGGTTCACCGATGTCGTCGTCTTACCCACCCCTCCCTTCTGATTGACGACTGCGATAATCTTTCCCACTGATCGACTCCTCGATCGCCTATTCCGGCAGCTTCGCCGGCAATCCGAACAGATCTCCTGAATCGCCCTGCGATCGCAAACGGCAGTAATCTCGTAACATGCCAAAAAATAGGGAGTTACGCAACCAGCTCCCCTTCCCGTCTACATTCTCAGCCACCATACCAGAGCGGGTCGTCGCTGTCAACCCAAATCTGCAATGTCGTTCGCATCAGACGCGTTCGACGATGACGATCTTCGGGCGCGGACTCAACCTGAGTCCCCTCTTCTCCTCGATGCCGACGATCCGTCCCCCCCACTTCTCAAGCGACGCACTGCTCTCCTTTGCCTCCGCCTCCGCGGTCCTGCCCTTGAAGGCGAGGAGCCTGCCGCCGGGTGCGAGAAGCGGGAGCGAGAGCCGGATAACTTCTTTCAGATGGGCGACGGCACGGACGGTTACGCTCACATACCTGCCCCCGTGTGCCGGATCCCTGCACAACATCTCCGCGCGTTCGTTCAGCACGTTGATCCCCGACAGGCCCAGTTCCTGTACTGCGTGCTGAAGAAAGAGTGCCTTCTTTCGAGATGATTCCACCAGCGTAATGGGCGTCCTGGGAAGGCATATCTTGAGCGGTATTCCCGGGAACCCCCCTCCGGAGCCCACATCCATCACCTCCCCGTCATCCGTATCCCGGATGAGTGAAAGGGCGATCAGCGACGTGAGCGCGTGCCGGGAGAGCACGGAGCCCGCATCTCGGCGCGACACGAGATTCATCCGCTCGTTCCACGAGAGCAGAACCTGGCGGAATTCGAGGAACTGATGCCGCTGGTCCGCCTCCAGGTCGATGCCGAGCTGCTCCAGACCCTGGTCGAATGCCGCCAGATCACGTTCCAGCGACGCGCGCCCCTGTCCACTGTCTCCGGCCTGACGCACAATCCATGCGCCTCCACCGCGCCATCGGGTCAGCCCGCGGCCTTACAGACAACTCAACCGGGCCCCCCTGTTTCACGTGAAACATCCACACCCGATCGATCACAGCCCGCCGACCGAACCAGCCGATCGACGTGCACTAACAGCAGTGAGATGTCCGCAGGGGTGACTCCCGATATCCGGCTCGCCTGCCCGATGGTGCGCGGCATGACCGCTCTCAGCTTCTCCCTTGCCTCGGTCGATATACCTCTGAGGCTCGAGTAGTCGATCCACCCGGGAATCGCCCGCTCCTCCAGGTCCCGAAGCCGCTGGACCCGGTCGTTCTGCCGGGCTATGTACCCCTCGTACTTCACGGCCACCTCCACCCGCTCACTCACTTCCCGGGGCAGGCGCCGCGAACACTCGTCTATCTTCCTCAGATCGGGGTACGTTACCTCAGGCCGCCTGAGAAGCTGCGCCAGGCTCTCGGGCTCGGCGAGTTCACGGGATCCTACTGCCTTCAGAAGTTCGTTCGATTTGGCCACCGTGGGCCTGGTGCGCTCCAGTCTTCGCCGCTCCTCATCGACGCCCCGCCGCAGCGCATCCAGGGCTTCCATTGCCCGCCCGGAGATGAGGCCGAACCGGTGCCCGTAATGCATGAGCCGCTCATCGGCGTTGTCGTGCCGCAGCAGCAGGCGATACTCAGCCCTGGAGGTGAACATACGATAGGGCTCCCCGGTGCCCTTCGTCACAAGGTCGTCGATGAGAACGCCGATGTAAGCCTCCGACCTCCGGGGCACGAACGGCTCCTCGCCCTGCAGCCGGAGCGCTGCATTGATGCCGGCGACGAGGCCCTGGGCCGCCGCCTCCTCATATCCTGAGGTGCCATTGATCTGCCCCGCGAGGAAGAGGCCGGTCAGGCGCTTCGTTTCGAGCCACGGCTGGAGCTGCGTGGGGGGAACGAAATCGTATTCGATCGCATAGCCAGGCCTCAGTATCTCCGTCCGCTCCAACCCCGGAAGTGTCCGCACCATCGAGAGCTGCACATCCTCCGGCAAAGACGATGAAAGCCCGCTCAGATAGTACTCGTGCGTTGCCCTCCCTTCCGGCTCCAGGAAGATCTGGTGACGCCCCTTCTCCGGGAACCTGACGACCTTGTCCTCTATGCTCGGACAGTACCGGGGCCCGATGCCCTCGATCCTCCCGGAGAACAGGGGAGAGCGATCGAGATTTCGACGGATGATCGCATGCGTCTGGTCTACCGTGTAGGTGACATAGCAATCGAGCTGTCCCCTGAGGAATCCGGGAAGGGACAGGGTCTCCCCTTCCTTCAACATAGTACAGGCCTCTCCCGCATCTGCCTCTTCCCCCTCGGGGCGCAGCGTCCGGTGCGAGAAGACCCGCGGGTCAGAATCGCCTGGCTGCCGCTGTAACCGGCTGAAATCTACTGTCTTCCCGTCGATGCGGGGCGACGTCCCCGTCTTCAGCCGGCCCAACTCCAACCCCAGCCGCCTCAACCTGCTTGACAGCCGGGAAGCAGCGAACTCTCCAGCGCGCCCCGCTCTGTAGTTCGACAAGCCTATATGTATCAGACCATTAAGGAATGTCCCCGTGGTCAAGATGACAGCCCCTCCCCGATATCTCATGCCTCCGAGCGTTCCGATCCCCACCACACGACCTGCCCGTGCGTGCACCGTCTGAACCAGACCCTGCTTGAGGTCCACGCCCGCCTGTCTGTCGATGCACAGCAGCATCTCTCTCCGATACAAACGCTTATCGGATTGGACCCGCAGGGCCCGGACCGCAGGCCCCTTCTTTGTGTTGAGCATGCGGAACTGGATCCCGGTCGCATCGGCGACCCTTCCCATCTCTCCGCCGATGGCGTCTATCTCTTTAACCAAGTGGCCCTTAGCGACTCCACCGATAGACGGATTGCACGACATCTGGGCCACGGTGTCGATATTGAGGGTCATGAGGAGGACGCGCATGCCCATCCTGGCGGCGGCAAGGGCAGCCTCACACCCGGCATGACCCGCGCCAACCACAATCACATCGTAGGTCTCAGGATAGATGGGCACCGTACATATCTCCCGCTTGATCGCCCTCGCCATCTCAGGGAGCGCGCGCCGCACACCCACGGCCAGCACGCCTGCACTCCTCCCGACACACGGGGTACGGAACGATAGCACAGTCATAAGAGCGGTTCAACGGTTTTCACGCCTGGCTGCCCACATCTGTAGCTATGCCATGCGCATCGCCATGCGCCGCACCTCTCAGCTCTATTCACGCTCCACACAATATTTCATAACATTCTTCACCTTTTTAGTCCTGTCTCATCTCCGCGCCCCCTCTCGCGATCCGTACCCGCCCCCCCTGCCCTCATATTCGACAGAGATCAGGACGGCACTCGCTCCTGCACCGTGACAATACCACTGCCTGGCGTCGCCCCGGTGGCCTCATGCAGAGACTCGGCCCTTGACATGTACGAAAGAATATAGCATACTCAGAACCTGTACCCGGGATGACGATCTCCCTGCCCCGACCGCCACTGGACGACAGTTGAGCCGATCCGGGCACCGAATGGCCCTATCGGGTACCGGTTCGTGCCTGCATCGTTCCGTGGGCAGGACGGACGGAATTCATGATTTCTGCGTGTGCCATCAAGCGAACGTGTAGTTCATCGCAGATGAGCACACCCGCCAGTTACGCGTTGGCCTTGCGCCGCGTACGATGCCTCGCAACTGGAGCTGCTGTCCCAGGATGACTCCGGCACACTCTCTCTTCCTCGGATGCTCACGGACCGTCCACATCCTGCCGACGAGAACCACCGGAAGTCCCCTCGGATACGTACCCAGTCAGTCTGCGCTCTCACACCAATGATCTCCGCCGGGTTCGCGGGCGCCCGGCCGATCCCGAGGGTCGCCTCTATGCTGAGAAAAACCTCATCGTCTGCCACTGAGAAAGTGATCACCGCACCGATGACTGAGCAGCTCTCATCGCTCCGCGAAGTCCTCGACGAGAGCTACCATATGCTGGAGATGAGTGGCCGCCGTGGCGGTTTACGTGCCGCTATTGCGAGCGCGACGGCGAGAGATATCGAGATTCGCCGTATCCTGGCAACAGTACTCGAACGCCTTGTCGGCTATCTGCAGGCATCGGCGGCGTGCATTCATCTCCTCGATCCTCACGAAGACGTGCTGACCCTCAAAGCCCAATCCGGCCTCAGTGGTATCGCCCGGAGACAACTCTCCTCACTTGACATTCATGATCCCCCAATGGACAGAGTCATCGCCCGGAGGACCTCCTATTTCGCCACTGAGCGATGGCCTGCCGGCGAGCCCCCGCCTCAACTGATAGCGCACCTGCCCCGCGGCCTCACCGCCATGTTGCCCCTCGCTTCGCGAAATCGAGTCATCGGGACGCTCATGATCATCTATCGGGCACCCAGATTCTTCCCTCCATCGAGGACCCGTTTTCTCATCGCCCTCGGATGCGAACTGGGGAGAGCAATCGAAGACGCCATGTTGATCGACAAGCTCAGAGACTCCGAGGCCAGACACCGCCTCCTCCTGGAGAGCGCGGGCGATCTCATCTATGGCATGGACCTCAATGGGCATACATTCTACGTCAGTCCCAGCTCCAAAGCCATTACCGGATATGAACCCGACGAATTTCTGAGCGGGAGCGTCACTCCTCTCCGGATGTGCGTCAAGGAAGACCGTGATGCGCTCAAGGCTATGTTCCGGAGCGCGACACGGGAGGGGACAAGGGGTACCATGGAGTTCCGCGCGCGCCGGAAGGATGGCCAGGAGGTCTGGCTCTCCGCTACATGGGCCCCGCTCCGCGACAGCGCAGGAGTACACCGTGGAATTCAGGGCACCGTGCGAGACGTATCGGCCAACAAACGGGCTGAGGAAGAGCTGCGCCGGCGAAATATCGAACTCGCCGCCATCAACGCAGTCGCCTCGACACTGACCGAGTCGATCGACCCGGATCAAATGCTCAATCGCACTATCGACGTCGTACTCGAAGTGATCGCCGCCAAGGCCGGAAGGATCGCAGTCCTCCTCGAAGATACTCGCACATTACGAACTGCTGTTTCGCGCAACATCCCGCAGCGCGTTCTCGACCAGATCGCAGAATTCGAACTCGGCGACGAATGGAGCGGCATGGTTGCTGCGACCGGAGAGTCCCTCGCGATCGAGGACTTCCCTTCATCAGCCTACGTGCGCCATGCTCATCCCGCAATTGTCGAATGGGGATTGAGAGCGCTCCTGAGCGTCCCCATCCGCTCCAAAGGACGGGTACTGGGAGTCATGGAAGTCGTCCACGATGTCCCCCACCGGTTCACAGGCAGGGATCTCGACCTCCTCTCAGCAATCGCGAATCAGCTCGGGCTCGCCCTCGACAACGCCCGGCTGTACGAGCATATGCGCCGCGAGGCCAGAGAACTGGGAATCCTCCACCGCTCCACATCCGATCTGCTCCCCCTTGCGCCGCTGGAGAGTAAACTCCGACACATAATGAGGACTCTTGAGGAGATATTCGGATATGACGGGGGGTGGCTCGGCCTCGTTGACGAAGAGGGAACCAAACTCGTGGGGGCAGCGGGATTCGGAAGAGAGGTGCCAGACGACACGATAGGACTCGAGCTCCCCCTCGATCCGACATTCAGGAACGCCGCCGTTCTCGCTGTTCTTGAGCGGAAACCCAATGTGATACCAGATCCCCCCCACGATCCCCGGTGCGCAGATCAGCGGGGGAGTGTACCGCTGCGGGGAGCGCGGTGTCTCGCCAACGCACCGATACTCTCGGGCGACCGTATCTTCGGTGTCCTCACCGTTGGGCGCTATGCGCTGGGGGCACCGATAACCGACCGTGACATCGAACTCCTGGAAACGTTCGCCAGCCATGTAGCTATCACCATCGAAGGGGCGCGCCTGCTCGAAGATGCGAGGAGGCGGGCCGACCAGGCAGCATCACTCTGCCGAATCGCGTCTTCACTGACGCAGACTCTGGATGTACAGGATGTGCTAGATCAGATCGTCGCCGATGCAGCCAATCTCTTCTCCGTTGAGATCGCCAGCCTGTTCCTGTTCGACGAAGCCGCCGGAGATCTTATCGGCAGGGCAGTAGTCGGCCTGGAGGCCTCGGCGCTTGATAACTTCCGCATTCCAATCTCGCTCAGCATGACAGCCCGGGAGGCTGCCAGAACTCTCGGGCCGGTCCTCGTCCATGAACCCTCTGAAGATGGGAGAATCCCGGAGCGTCTTCTTGGGCGATTCGCCATCACCTCTTCTCTCACTGTGCCCATAGTGTTGAGGGACAAGCTCCTCGGCGTTCTCTTTCTCGATCATGTTTCGAACATCCGACGCTTCAGTCAGAGCGACATCGATCTGGCCTCCAGATTCGCGCATCAAGCAGCCGCCGCGATCGGCAATGCCCGGCTGTTCGATCAAGCCCTGCGCCGCGCGCACCAGCTCGCCGAACAGATCGAGGCCCATGCACAAGAACTCGAAGACACCAGGAGCCAGCTCACTACATCGCAATACCTCGCCTGGCTAGGACAGCTTGCTGCCGGCCTCGGACACGAGATCCGCTCACCCCTCAGCGTCATAAAAAACGCTGCCTACTACCTGAAGACGCAGCTCGTCGATGCGGATACAACCATACGACGGCATCTCGAGATGATCCAGCAGGAGGTGGCGGCATCCGAGCGGATCATCGGACACCTGCTTGACTTCTCTCGCGGCAGGAAGCTGACACATCTGCCCGTGAATCTCCGGGATTTGATCGAGTCGACGATCGAGCAGATCGAAATCCCCTCGCACGTCACACTCACAACGCACATCGACGAAGATCTCCCCTCAATCATCGGTGATAGCGAACTCCTCGCGCGTGTCATCGCCAACCTGACTGCCAATGCGCTCCAGGCGATGCCCGCTTCCGGGGTGCTCACTATCGCGGCTCTGCGCGGCGGCGACGCGGACCGCGCCGAGATCAGAGTCTCCGATACCGGAGAGGGGATCCCCACCGAAAATCTGGACAAGGTCTTCGAGCCGCTCTTCACCACGAAGTCCAGAGGGATGGGGCTTGGCCTCCCCCTTTGTAAGATGCTAGTACAGGCTCATGGCGGAGCGATCACAGTGAAGAGCGAAGTGAGCAGGGGGACTACCTTTACGGTGAGCTTGCCTGTGCGGACTCCTTCATCCCCTCTGTACGAACCGGGGGAGCCCACAGAGAGAGCTGACTCATAGCTGTCCGCGGCCGCCTGCCGTCGAACAGGAGATAGGGGAGAGTCCTCTTCACGATCGCCCCTGTTCCGCGAAGCTGTTCCTCCCTTCGCAGACGCTCTCTCTGACGAAGCCTGACAATCCTGGTCGCAGAAACGGGGCCGATCCCCGGCACCCTCAGCAGTTCTTCGCGGGATGCACGGTTCACTTCCACGGGAAATCGCTCCGGGTGGTTCTCCGCCCAGACGGACTTGGGATCCTTGGTCAGTGCCAGGTTACCATCGGGGGAGAAAATTATCTCGTCGGCACTGAACCCGTACCGCCGGAGGAGGTAGTCAGTTTGGTATAGACGGTGCTCACGCATGGGAGGAGTGGGAGGGAGGTTCTCGAGCGGGGTATCCGACACCGGCTGGAATGCCGAGTAGTACACGCGCGCAAGGTCGAATTCACCATAGAGGCCTGCCGCGCGTTGAACGAGATCACGATCAGACTCTCCTGCCGCTCCTACGACGAATTGGGTCGTCTGGCCGGCAGGGCTGAGCCTCTTCGCCCCATGTAGTTCTCTGATCCACCTCATTCGTTCCACGATTCCCGTGGACAGCTCCTTGCCCGGACAGAGGTCAGCCAAGTGCTCTTCCCCCGGCGCCTCCATATTGACCGAGACGCGAGACGCGAGTTCCATCGCCCGGGCCACGTGATCGAACGAGGCGCCGGGGATGATCTTCAGGTGGAGATATCCCCTGAATCCCATCTTCAAGCGTAGGATCTCTGCTGTCCGTATAAGCCTCTCCATGGTACCTGCCACAGATCCGCTCACAGCAGAACTGAGGAAAAGGCCCTGGACCATTCCTCTATCCCGCAGATTGATGAACAGGCGCGCAAGCTCCTCGGGTGTGAACGTCACCCGGCGGAAATCCCGTGAGCGACGATTCGCGCAGTATCGGCAGCTCTCTTCGCAGGCGTTGCTCAGGAGTGTCTTGAGGAGGAATACCTTTTTCCCGCTCTGAGGCAGGACCGACGGATAGATCCACCGTCCCACCGGATCGGCGATCCTGCTCTGCGAGGGGCCACATGCCGCGCAGATGTCATGCTGCGCCGCACGCCCCAGTATGTCGATCTTCTTCAGCGCGTCCATCGTCTCTCGTTCTCCACCAGCCCCATTCGCCTAGTGCTCCACCTTCGATTTCGTGTGGCGCACCCGTTCAAAGGCAAGCTCAATGATCCGGTCGAGAAGAGCGGGGAATGTCATACCCATGGCACGTGCGGCCATGGGATAGAGGCTGATTTCGGTCATCCCAGGTATCGTATTCGTCTCCAACACGTACACTTTCTCGCCTGCGACGATCGTATCTGCTCGTGACATCCCCTCGCAACCGAGCAACTGATGCACGGTGACCGCCGTCTTCTGCACTTCGGCAATGAGGCGCTCGCTGATCCGTGCGGGCGTGATCTCCTCGGTAGCACCGGGCGTATACTTCGCCTCATAGTCGAAGTACTGACTCGTCTTGGGGACGATCTGAGTAGGGGGGAGGGCAATGGGATCCTTCCCCGCCTCGTTCCCGAGCACGGCACAGGTCACCTCATCGCCCTGGAGGTACTCTTCTACAAGGACCTGAGTGTCGTACTCGAATGCCCGCTCCATTCCTGCTTTCAGTTCGCGTCGCGAGGCGGGCATCGAGGTCCCCACACTCGATCCCAGCCCGGGGGGCTTCACGACACAGGGGAATCCCAGCGTGCTCTCGATCTCCTCGGCCACCCTGCGGGGCCGCTCCTGCCACGTCCATTCATCATATACCAGCCAGCGAGGCACTGCCAGACCGTGATAGGCGAAGATCTCGCGGGACTTGATCTTATTCATGGCCAGCGCACTCGCCAGAACGCCCGAACCAGTATACGGGATGCCAGCAATCTCGAGCAATCCCTGAACGGTTCCGTCCTCGCCGAACGGACCGTGGAGCGCGATGAAGACGATGTCCACCTTCTCCTCGAGCGCCCGCTCGAGCGCCAGCCCGGTGGGAACAGGTTGCGGGCTCCTCTTCTGAAGCTCCATGAGCTGGAGGCCGGGAGTACCCTGGACCTTCTTCGGCCCGGTCGAGCCGGTGAGGTACCCCCTAGGCACGAGCCACGTGCCCGACTTCGTGATCGTCACCGGCTTCACATTGTACTTGCGCTTATCGAGCGAGTTCACCACGACACGCCCCGTAGCCAGTGACACTTCGTGCTCGGCCGTCCTGCCGCCCATGAGAACAGCTATGTTCGTCTTCCTGCCCATGGCTCAATCCCTATACTCAGTCGCCGTCCTGTCGACCTGCCCCGTCCTGTTCACTTGCCGATGCAGAACTCGCTGAATATCCGGTCCAGAATATCATCCGATATATCCTCTCCGATCACCTCGCCGAGACGATGAAGACCCTCGACAAGATCGGCGACAATGAGGTCTTCGGGGTATCCGTCGTCGAGTGCGCCACGTGCCCTTTCGAGCGCTTGCACGGCCCCGCGTACCGCCTCGATGTGTCTCATGTTACACATGAGAACTTCCTCATCCACGCAGCTCCGCCAGCCGTCCGCGAGTAGTCCACCCGCAACAGACTTCAGTTCCCCGAGGCCTGCTCCTGTAAGGCTCGACACCTCAAGGATCGCTCTCCCCCCACATGACGGATGCCCCCTCATGTCTGTCCTGCTGATCGCCTGAGGCAGATCGCACTTGTTAAGGACAACAACGACCTGTTTCCCCCGGCATGCCACTATCACATCCTCATCTTCTGAAGTAAGGGCCGAGGAGGCATCGACCATCACCAGCAAGGCTGATGCCTCGTCGATTACCGCCCTCGCTCTTCGTATCCCTTCTCTCTCTATGCCATCCGTCCCGCTCCTAATACCTGCTCCATCGATGAGCCGCACCGGTATTCCTTCTATTTCGGTCCATCCCTCCAACACATCGCGCGTGGTACCGGGATCGGGAGAGACGATCGCACGATCAGCACCCAACAGTGCATTGAAGAGGGTCGACTTCCCCACGTTCGGTTTACCTACGATTGCCACCGACACTCCCTCCCGGAGCGCGGTTCCGATCCTGCTTCCCTCGAGGAGCCGACGGAGCCAGCTGGAGGTCTGCTCGATCTCGCCCCGCACCACCTCTCTCGACACCTGTGGGATTTCCTCCTCGGGGAAGTCGAGCGTCGCTTCCATCCGGGCTACGAGATCCAGAAATCTTCCCCGAATTTCCTGTACCTGGCGAGAGAGGCCTCCACTGAGCTGACGCATCGCGACAGTCAAGGCCCGACTCGTTCGCGCCCGCACAACATCTACAACCGCCTCGGCCTGAGCAAGATCGATGCGGCCATTGAGGAACGCCCGGCGCGTAAACTCCCCGGGTCCCGCCAGGCGCGCTCCCTGCTGTACGAGCGCCTCGAGCACTGTGCGGGCCGCCATCCGTCCTCCGTGGCAACTGATCTCGACGACGTCCTCACCGGTATAGGTATGGGGCGCATGCATCACCGACGCGAGAACCTCATCGAGGGCAGCGTTTCCGTCCCCTCCTACGATGAGACCGTGGTGGACAGTATGCGTCCCGACCACGGCCAGCTGCCTCCGCCCCCTGAATAACCTATCGGTGATCGGAATCGCCTCTCGGCCACTCAGCCTCACCACGGCGATCCCCCCTTCACCAGGAGGAGTTGAGATGGCGACTATGGTGTCATCGAACGCCGAACCCGCCTCCCTCGTGCCCGGTGTCGGACGCTCTTTTATCCGACGCCTCGCTCCACGTTCTGCGGTGCGGGCCTGACTCGCCCTCGTCCGTCTCATCCTTCTCAGCACCTTCTGCTTGCGGTGCCACCACGACACTGCGGAACGCTCCCTCTCCCACCGTATAGGTCTTCACGTCCGGGTCAGGATTGAGAGTGATGTGAACGATTCTCCTCTCGGCAGGTTGGAGTGGCTCCATCATCGCCTCCTTGCCCGACGCCTTGACCCGCTCCGCGAGCGCGAGCGCTTTCTTCCGAAGAAACGAGGCACGTCGCGCTCGGTATCCGCCGACATCGACTACCACTCGAGACTTCACATCCTGGCGGTAGGCCATGCGACTGACGATGTGCTGGAGCGCCTGAAGGGTGGCACCACTCTTTCCGATCAGAAGACCGTCCATCCCCGATGTCTCGATATCGATGTGTGCCGCCTCATCGCGTAGCTCCACCTCTACTGAGCCTTGTATACCCATCAATTCGAGGAGCCGCTCAACCATTCCTCCCAACACGCCAGTGCGAGGCGCGACAGTAGCCCGAATGCGGGCGCTCCGTCCCCCCAGGCCGAAAACCCCCCGCGATCCCTCCTCGAGCACCTCTATCTCCGCATCCTCTTCCTCCACATCCAGCCGCGCCAGAGCTTTCTGCTTCGCCTCCTCGACGGTTCTCCCTTCCTCTTCGACTGACTTCATCGTCGCTCCCTCCGATGGCTCCTCCCGTCTCTACATCTGCATTATCTCGGTCCCACTCGTCATCCGGTGACGCCCGTGCTCACGGCCGGTCCGTTTGCCGCCCAGCCCCCTCGCTCTGAACGTGCATGAGATACTGTTCACCAAGGGAGAGGACGCTGTTGACAAGCCAGTACAGTACAAGCCCTGCGGGGAACCGAATGAATAGAAAAGTGAAGATTATCGGCATCATATACCCCATCATCTTCGTTCTCGGATCACCGCCTTTCGCCGTAAACCGCTGTTGGAGCAACATGACCGCACCCATGATGAGTGGCAAGACCGGTATCGCCCCATCAGGGAGAAATGGGAAATCGCTAAGGAACGGGAGGTGGAGCCGATCCGGCTCCGAGAGATCACGAATCCAGAGGATGAATGGAGCCCGCCTCAGCTCGATCGTATTCCTCAACACCGTGAACAGCGCCCAGAAGATAGGAAGCTGCAGCAACATGGGAAGGCAGCCCTTCAGGCTCCCCACGGGACTGACTCCGTGCTCACGATAGATCCTCATGGTCTCCTGGTTCAGCTTCTGGGGATTGTTCTTGTACCGCTGCTTCAGCTCATTGAGCTTGGGCTGCAACAGTGCCTGCTTCTCCTGCATCTCCTTCATCTGACGCATCCCCCGATGGGTCAGGGGAAAATAGATCGCCTTCATGATGCAGGAAAAGAGTATGATCACCACGCCATAGTTGGAGACGTACTGATGAGTCCACGTGAGAAGTGTCAGCACGAACTTACTGATAGGTGCGATCGGCCCCCGCCCCAGATCGACCACTCGCTCCATTCCCAAGCCGTAGCTCCTCAATATCTCGTAGTCGATGGGACCGATATACACCCGGTGCGTCAGCAGTCCGCTCTCCCCGTATCTCCCCCCGAGGTCGAATCCGACATGTTCCGGCCCCGATGCCATCAGCCGCACTCTGTGCTGCCCGGAGGATTCGGGGACTAGGGTTGCCACGAAGTACTTGGTCCTGACTCCGGCCCACCTGACGTCTCCGATCTCCTCCACATAGCTCGCCAGCTCCGAATCCTCCGCCTCCGATCGCCTGCCGATCTTCACCAGATCCCGCCGGTTCTTCCTCACCAGGACGTCTCCCATGAGGGCCAGTCCCGCAAAATGACTCAGATCCTCCGTCCGATTCCGCTCCGTAGCGCTAAGCCCTGGCTGCCAATGGAGCCAATAGTCCCGCGCTCCGATCTCTTCGCTCACCGCAATCTCGAGAGCGATATCGTACCGGTTCCGGAAGAAGCGGTAGCGTCTCACTACCTCGCCTCCCTGGGGGAGAGTGAGTGCGAACGCCACCTCGCCCTCGGGATGCTCCGCGGAGAGGGTCACCTCCGAAACATCAGTCGTGAACGGTGCCAGCGTAAGGTCGATCCCCTCCTCGCCTGCACCGATCCACAGGCCCAAGATGGCGTGCGCATCCTCGGGGATTAGCTCCACCATCTGACCATTCTGCGCATCGTAGTCCTTTAGACGGACGCTCGTCAGCGTCGCCCCGCGTGTGCTGAGGCGGGCCCAATACAGGTCTGTCTCGACGACTACCTCGCGCTCGACGGAATCTACCGCGGCCGCACCGAAGAGCGAATCAAGAGGTGTGAGGCCGTCCCATCGCGGCTCGGGCATGGCCGTATCGCGATCGACATCCGTCTCTTCGACCGCTTCCACCGCCCGTCTGCTCGGTTCCCGCGCCAGTTCGTCGACGCCCCGCCCCGCTCTCGATCGGATGTAGATGCTATATCCGAAGAGGATCACAGCGATGAGGCCGAGGGCCAGGATCGTCCTCTTCTCCGCGTCCATAGTACATTCCTTTAGATGACAGGGTCGTACCCGCCCCGTGAGAAGGGATGACACCGGAGGAGACGCCTCAGAGCCAGCCAGGCCCCTCGAGGGAGACCGTGCTTCTCCAGGGCCGTGATCGCGTACTCGGAGCAGGTAGGAGAGAAGCGACAACTCGGAGGCATAAAAGGTGAGAGGGCTCTACGATACAGCTGAATCAGGGCGATAAGAACTCCTGTCATTCGTCATCCTTGATTTCTGTGCGCGGGAAAACAGAGTCCGTGTCTCCCGCTCGAGGAGATGCCAGTCAGATTCAAGTACCCGCTCGTTGCCGACCAGAACTATTTCCACATCGCCAGGCAATAATGACCTGTTTCGCCGGTACAACTCCCGTAGTCGACGCCTGATACGGTTTCGTCGAACAGATCCCTTGGTCCCCCTGGCAACGACGAAGGCAGCGCGGCGACGCGGTGCACCGCTGATGACAACGATACTCAGGGTGTCCCCCCGCAGCGTACGCCCGCGCCGGAATAGTCGCCTCACCTGCGAGGACGCACCGATTCGTTCCGAAGAGACGAGCCGTTCGTTCTGGACCATCAGGAGCCCTACCTTGCTCCCGTGCCGATAACACCTCCAGCCGTTCTATGCGGTGTTACATGCAGTGACGATCGTACTCGACTAGCGAACCGCCTGTCGTCTGCGGCCTTTGCGGCGCCTGCGCCCGAGCACCTCCCTGCCTGCTCTCGTGCTCATTCGCTTCCGAAACCCGTGGGTCCGACGCCGACTAATTCTGCTCGGCTGATATGTGCGTTTCACGATAATACTCCCGGTTCTGTTCCTGTATATCGCTGCATATTAGGCGTCTGGCGCATAAAAGTCAAGATTTTTCTGCCTCGCCCGATTTTGCCCTTGACATCCGTTCATCCGTTGTCGTACCATACCACGCCGAGACTGAATCAAGATCGTACAACTTTCTGCTACTCGACATCGATGGAGAGGGTGGACTCCCGTGAGTACTGGCCGCTCACCGCGGCTGACGCCCTCCAGGCAGCTCGCAGTAGCGGTGTTTTTTGGGGCGGGCGGGCGAACGTGCCGGTACATTCTGCGGTCTGACCACAATTCCTCGCTGTGCATAACCTCACCACTCGGTGGTGTCTTTTCATCTTAAGTCGCTAGCTGACATGTGGTTCCGCTATTAGTGCTGTGGTGGATAATTTTGTGGGCAACTGTGGCCAGCGCATGCTCTCAACAGTCGACTCTCGGCCGTACCTGACGCTGACCGTTCGCTTCCTGCCCCTGTGGAAAAGCCCAACTCGCACTACCTGAACTGACAGCCTATCGCCCTTCTCAATCCTGAATTCTGCGGGCTACATCGATGCAACTGCCGAATGCTCAGAAACTGTGGGAGGAAACGCTCTCCCTTATTCAGGGAAGCGTGAATGGACAGAGTTTCGAGACGTGGTTCAAACCCACGCGCGGCCGGACCATCGATAACAGGGTTCTCTCGGTCGAGGTGCCGAGTCCGTTCTTCGCCGATTGGCTAGAAGAACACTACATTCAACTTATCGAAGAGGCTGCCTCTCGCGTGGCCAAGGCAAGGCTCGGAATCTCGTTTGCCGTGGCGAAGCCCGATGGTGCCGTTCCACAATCCACGCTGCGGCGCCGCGTTCGTGCCAAGACTTACTCCGTAGACGATTCCCAACTCCACGATCGTTATACCTTCGAGACCTTCATCGTCGGAAAGGGAAATCAATTCGCCCACGCGGCGGCTCTTGCCGTCGCGGAGGCGCCGGCTACCACATACAATCCCCTCTTTGTGTACGGGGGAGTCGGCCTGGGCAAGACACATCTCCTGCAGGCCATCGGCAACTTCGTCAAGATGAGCTCACCCACTGCCAAAGCCTACTACACCTCGGCCGAGAATTTCATGAACGAGATGATTCATTCCATACAGAATCGCACTACTCTCGAATTCAAGAGGAAGTACCGCTCCAATGACCTGCTCCTGATCGACGACATTCATTTCCTCGCAGACAAGGTGAGCCTGCAGGAGGAAATCTTTTACACATTCAACGCTCTCCACGAGGCAGGGAGGCAGATCGTCCTGACGAGCGATCGTCCGCCGAAAGACATCCCCTCTCTCGAGGAGCGCCTTGTGTCCCGTTTCCAGTGGGGACTTGTCGCTGATATCCAACCTCCCGACCTGGAGACGCGTACTGCCATTCTACGCAAGAAGGCAGATCGCGACGGCATCGCCATTCCTCACGACGTGACACTGTACATCGCGACCAAAGTCAAATCTAACATCCGTGAACTCGAAGGATGCCTGATCCGCCTTCTCGCCTTTTCTTCTCTCTCCGGCCGTGAGATAACTGTCGAGCTGGCCGAGGAGGTTCTCGAAGATATCATCGCAGACTCGTCTCCTCCGTTGAGTGTGCAACGCATTCAGTCTGTAGTCGCCGATCACCATGGAGTTTCCGAGGAGGCGCTACGCGGCCGCCGTCGGACTGCATCAATCGCCCTCCCGCGCCAGATTGCCATGTACCTCTGCCGGAAGCTGACGAATCTCTCTCTGAGCGAAGTGGGCGCACAGTTCGGCGGCAAGGATCACACGACGGTGCTCCACGCGTGCGACAAGATAGAGAGACGCCGCAACGTAGACCGTCCGTTCGATGCAACCATCCAGAGTCTCGAGCGACGCCTGACATCTGGATAGAATCTGAATCTCCTGTGCACCATATGTAGACGGATCTACCGCTCGGTCCCAGTCTGTGCAATTGTGTGGATAATCGACCATGTTATGCACGGCTTCTCCCTGCGAGTCCGTCTTGTAACCTTCTACATGCCAATCGGTTACGAATTGGACCAACATATTCACACCTCCTACTACAGCATCGTATTTATATCTATCTTAGAAGTAGATCGGGAGTGGTAACCCTTCGCATCTTGTCCGGGAGAACCAACCATGGAGATACTCATAGCGCAAGAGGTTTTGACAAAGGTCCTGACGACCGTACTCCACGTAATCCCTGCCCGTACTACATTTCCGGTGCTGTCAAACATCCTGTTGGAGACTGAGGATGGAAAGATACGCGTCTCGGGCACCGACCTAGATGTGGCAGTTACGACGCAAGTGGAGGCGGAGATCAAGAGGCCAGGGGCGATCACCCTTCCCGCACGGCGCCTCGGGGAGATAGCGCGTGAGTTGCCGAAGCAGCCGGTCCGAATCGTATGCGAGGGAGAGCAGGCTGAGATCATCTGCCACCGGTCGAAGTTCCGGGTGTCGGGGATGGCGAAGGAGGAGTATCCGGAGTTGCCCCCCCTTCCCACAGAGAGCGGTTTCCGCGTGCCTGGCAGTCTCATAGAGCGAACTGTCAACAAAGTAGCGTTCGCGGTTGCAGGCGATGAGGCGCGGCCGGCCCTGTGCGGAGCACTGTGTCAGATCGCAGAGGGCACAATCCGATTGGTGGCGACTGACGGACATCGGCTTGCCCTCGTGGAGCGGAAGGGGCTGCCCGGGTTGCCGAAGAAACTGGAGGCGATCGTCCCGCGGAAAGCTCTGACAGAGGTAATCAGAGTGCTGGACCCGGAGAGCGAGGTAGAGATCCGAGTCGATTCCGGACGGATAGGAATCTACCTCGGGGAAACATCCATCACCGCGCGGCTCATCGAGGGTCCGTTCCCGGACTATCGACAGGTCATTCCGAAAGAGAATCCGAACAGGGTTCGAGTTGAAGCCGGCGAACTCACCGCGGCGCTACGGCGGGTGGCGATCTTCTCAAGTCCCCATACTCATCTCGTCCGAATGTCGCTGGGAGGAGAAGGGCTGGAGCTATTCGCTGCGACTCCCGATATCGGTGAGGCGAGAGAGAAAGTGGCATGTGAGTACGGCGGAGAGGATATGGATGTCGGGTATAACGCCAGCTATCTTCTAGAGATACTGCGCAATGTTGGCAGCGACCAGGTGCAAATGTCACTCAGCACGCCGCTGTCGGCTGGCTTAGTGACGCCGGAAGAGCAGGAGCAGGGAGAAGAGCTGCTCTACCTGTTGATGCCCATCAGGCTATCGGAGGCTGTGGAATGAGCAGATAGCGATGCAGTGAACGTCACCGAATCCTGCCGCACCTACCTCCTGCCACTGCACTTCTGCGTGCCCACTCCCGGAACGATAGCCGAACATTCCACATGGTGCTCCCTCACCGAGCACTACCATGTCGAGGCGGCCACTACTTGCTCGTAACCGGCTGCCCATACCGGCTGCAGGGAGTGGCAACCCTGTCTTGCGTGAGGAGCGGGGAACTAAGAACGCGGAAGACGATGGACACCACAAGGGGGGAGGCGGAGATGAAGTGCGCGATGAATAGCTTCTGTCCGCTGTCAGGCCCCGGGCTTATTGTCGTGCTCGCGCTCGTTATCTCGCAGTCGGTTTGGGCTGACGTACGGGTGAATGACGATCCGCCCGGGCAGAGACAGGAGACGACGAGAGCCGATAGGGCGGTTGCCGTTGACGAGTCGGGCGCGATCCATGTCGTCTGGTCGGATCACCGGTCGGGCGGCTCAGCTAGTGATATCTACTATGCCTCATCGGTCGACGGAGGGCTCTCGTTCAGCGCGAACGTGCAAGTGAACACAGAGAGCGGTGATCTCTGCGCTCATCGGGAGGCCGCCGTTGCCGTCGGGACTGACGGAGGGATCTGTGTCACATGGATCGAAGAGACGGCGGGGAGCGGGGGTACACTCCAGTGGAGAGTTCTGTTTGCCAGATCTACAGAGGGTGAAGAGAGATTCTGCGAACAGGTTCCCGTGAGCGATGAGGCCTGGTCGTCTGCCTGGAAGCGCGCTCCTTCCATGGCGGTAGACGCTTCGGGCAACATCTATATCGTCTGGGAGGATGCGCGCGATGGGACGCGCCAGACCTATTCTTCGGTGTCGAGCGATGGCGGGTTCGAATGGACCACTGATGAGCCGGTAGCCCATGTGCCCGGAGCGACGAGTGCGTACTCGATCACGCCATCAATAACATTCGATCCGATGTCGGGACTGGTGGCCGTCGCGTACTATGCGAAGTTTCGGTACGCTCCAGAGGGTGAAGGAGGAGGGGGTACTGCACCGACCGTGTATGTGAGTCGATCGACGGGGCTCGGCTCGGGGTTCGAGCATGCCGTTCAGGTTCCGGATGTACAGGCACAGGATAGTCTCAGCTGCCCCTCGATTGGAGCGGACGGTAGGGCGAAGCTGTATGTCGCTTGGAGCGACCGCCGGAACGGGGACTACGACATCTGGGTCTCGGGATCGACCGATGGCGGAGCGAGCTTCGAAGAAGATGTGCTTATCAGCGACGATCTAACCGGGAGCGAGCAGCTCCTTCCCTCGGTCTCGGCAGGGAACGTGGACGGGCAGCCGGATAGCCGGGCGGTGGTCTGGGTCGGATATTGCGATCGACGAAGCGGGGACTGGGAGTGCTATCTCGCTCGGTCATTCAACAGCGGCCAGAGCTTTGGGCCGAGCCGTCGTCCGTACTCCACAGCGGTGCCGGGTCCACGCATACTCCCCTCGATCCATGTCGATGCATCGAATGCCGCGCACTGTGTGTGGACCGACCGACGCGAAGATGCCGGAGATATTTACTATCATCGGACAGTCCGTTGTTTCCTCATCTGGGACAACGATAGCGGAGTGACGTTCAACGATCCGGATGCCCAGTGGCAGAGTCTCTACTGCTTGTCGGGGCTGCATGAGACCACCTCTCCCGAGGCGGAGCTCGGGCAGGCCCTGGCTCTGGCCGACCCGGCGGCGATGGTGGTTACCAGTGTCCAGGATGCCGATCTCGGCGAGTACGATCTCCGAGACTACGATGCGGTATTTGTCGCGCTCGGCTGGCGACCGGAATCGCTGAGTTGCGGGGGAACGATCGAGTCGACGGAGGCATCGCAGCTGGTCGAGTACCTCAAGGTGGGAGGGGGGGTGTTCTGTGAGGGGAATGACGGATTCGAGCAGTACTCGCAGCCACCCGATACGCTCGATTCCCTCTTCGCGCACTACTTCGGCGGAATCCTGGCCGATACCTCAGTCGGCCAGGTCGACTCGATCGTGGGGCAGGCGGGTACTGTCTTCGGGGGACTCCGATTCGTGTACAGTTCCAATGACCTCGGGCCGCACACATCGATCGATGTGATAGACGCGCTGCCAGGATACGGCAGTGAGGTCTTCTCCGCAGGAGTGAGCGACGCCAGGTTGGGGAATGGGCTCGGCATCCGGTCGGTTCGATACAAAGCTATCTACTTCTCTTTTGCCCTCGGTGCGCTCGAGAACCAGGGGGTGAATACGAAATCCGAAGTAATAGAAAGAATTCTAGATGTGCTGTGTCCTGATCGGCCCTACATCGAACTCGACATCGAGGGAGATGTGAGCGAACGAGAGGCGGTCTCCTATTGTCCAGGGGATTCTCTGGCTCTCACCTATCTCATACGTAACTGCACGGACGAGAAGTTCACCGGCAGCCTCCACCTCGTCCTGAGAGGCGGGCCGTCAGCCAGCCACTACATCGCCTCGGAGGCATGCACTGTGGCGGCGCGGGACAGCCTGATGGGATCCCGTCACGGCGACGCGATCCCGATGGGAGTGATCCCTTCGGACAACTACCGGCTCGTAGGATACGTCTCCTATTCCCCTGATCCCCAGAGCATCGTCAAAGGACCCGTTCTGGCGGAGGATGATTTCCACGTTATCATCTTCTCGCCTGTGTCGACGAGCCTGATACCGGATGCTTTCCCCACAATCATACCCCCGGGGGGCGGGGAGGTGGGGTACACTGCGGTATTGCGGAACGCGGTCGATCGGGACGTCACAGTAGATGTGTGGACAGCAGTTCTCGGGCCCGTTGGGCCGATCATCGACCCGGTGTTCGGGCCGCATACGGTCGCGATAGGCCCGCTGGACTCTCTCTCCCTTCATCGGGTGGACGTTGTGCCGGGCTGGGCCCCTACGGGCATGTACTGCTATTGCCTCAATTCCGGGATCAAGCCCATGGGGGGGCTCTGTAGGCGAGAGTCGGCCGCGATCTGGACCCAGGCATGTTTCGAGGCCTATAAGTTGCCCTAGGCCCCGACTGCCTCGTTCTGGCGGTTCATTGCACCCCCTCACTACACCCCTGGCAGCCTTCTTCCGGGCTGATCGCCCAGCGGAAGAGCGGCAGCCAGGGGTCTGTCATGAGACTTCGGTTAGGGGGGACATATCATTGCCTGCGAAATTCTCAGAAACTAAAAAGGAGACGCGGTGGCCTGTGTCTCCAGGGTCTGGAGACACCATGTGGCAGCGTTCCCGGCGCCGCAAGCCGGGGGCGTGAGGAGGAGGCGCGGAATCGAGCATTGACATTCTCGGGCGAAAACAGTATGCTCGTGGGGAGACCGGGCACGTGGTCTTATCATTGTATGAGAAGTTCCCAGATATCGGGGAGGCCAGATGGGAGCGGTTGTCGGGGGTCGGTACGAGCTGACAGAGGTCGCTGGAAGCGGGATTGGCGGGATAGTATACAGGGCGGTCGACCGGCTCACGGGGCGTGTAGTAGCGCTGAAGGCGGCACGGCACCTTGGTCTCTCCGCAGAGGAACCGGAGGACGTTGGCGGAGAAATTCTGCCGCCGGCTGCACTGGGGGCGCGGCTCCGGGACGAGTTTCGGACTATGGCCCGGCTCACCCATCCCAACATCGTGCGTGTGTACGACTTCGGCGAGACCGGATCCGGAGCGCCGTTCTTCACGATGGAATTCGTGGAGGGAGGGTCGATCATCGACGCGTGTTGGCGCGATGACATCGATGGATTAGTCTGTCTCGTGCTGGGAGTCTGTGATGCTCTCGATTACGTCCACGAGAAAGAGATTGTGCACGGTGATCTGAAGCCGGGCAACATCCTCGTCAGCAGGGATACTCGTGGCCCCGGGGTGGTCAAGCTAACCGACTTCGGCCTCGCACGCTACGTAACGGAGATGGTGGAGAATAGAGCGCTCTTCGGCACAATCCCGTACCTCTCTCCCGAGGCGATCGCCGGAAGACCGTGCAATGGCAGGTCCGATCTCTATTCGCTGGGCGTCATCCTGTACCAGGCTCTGGCCGGGAGCCTGCCGTTCGAGGGGAGTTGGCGCGACATACTTGACCAACATCTCCATCGGCCTCCACCTCGGCTCCACGAACGCGCTTCCCATGTCTCCGTCGAACTCTCGGAGATCGTGGGACGATTGCTGGAGAAATCGCTTGCCCGCCGTATCCACTCCGCTGCAGCGCTTTCCTCTGAGCTTCGTGCGATTCTGGAGGAAAAAGGTAGTCGACTATTGCGTAGAGGCCGCGAGCTGGGTGACGGCGACTTTGTCGGGCGCGAGGCGGAGCTGGAACAGCTGAAGGAGATCGCGCTGAGGGCGCGGGGTGGAGCAGGGCAGGTGGCGGTTATCACGGGGGAGGAAGGTATCGGGACGACGCGTCTCCTTCGCGAGTTCATGAGCTGGGCGCAGGTGCAGGGATTCTTTGTGATCGACGTGATGCAAGAGCGCGGAGCGGACGCGGCAGATTCGCTGGTGCGCGGGCTGAGGCGGTCTGAGGGGCTGGCGGAGACGCAGCTATCGGCCGCGGCGGAGGCAGACCTCGATGCCATCGGCGAGCTTCTCCAGCACGCATCGGAGCGGGTCCCCATTGCGGTGATCATCGACGAGTTCGATCGCAGTGATGCAGTCTCCGCGGGGATACTCCACTATGCAGCGAGGAGGACGACAGATCTGCCGGTGATGATCTGTGTGGGCGTAAGCCACAGAGGCGAAGGGGAGGTATCATCGGATGCACTGGACAACGTCGAGGAGATACCCGGGGCCACAGCGATCCACCTCACCGGTCTGGAACGGGAGGAGATCCGTCGTCTCGTGGGGTCAATGGCGCGGTGCCGGGTGGTGGGCAAGGAACTTGTCCGCCTCCTTGAGTCGAACACGGGGGGAAACCCGCTGCTCGTCAAGGAGTGCCTGAAGAGTCTTGCTTCCCGTGGGGCGGTTTGGTTCGAAGAGGGTGAATGCGATCTCGTGGCAGGGGAGCATGAGATCGTCGCTCCCCCGTCGGTAGAAGAGGCCGTGCTCGCCCGCCTTCAGGGGATGAGCGGGGCTGCGAGAGAGGTCGCCGAACTCGTGGCAGTGGCGGGCGGTCGGTGCCACCTGGGTGCCATCGCGGACCTGGTAGGATTGGGAGAGAACGTTCGTTCTGAGGCGCTTGCCGAACTGGCGAGGAGTGCTATCATCGTCTTCGATTCTCCCGGGGAGACGTGCCAGTTCACGCATCGCCTGTACGGACGAGCGATCTATTCCCGCGTTCCGGTCGAGAAGCGGACTACGTGGCATGCAGAGATGGCCGCGAGATTGGAGCGTGAACAGGAGGCAAGCAAGGATGAGATAGCTGACGACCTGGCGTACCACTGGCTGGGCGCAGGCGATCGGGAGATGGCACGGTGGTACTTGGCGCAGGCCGGGGATCGCGCCTGTGGCGCGCACCTTGTCCGCAGGGCGATCGGTCTGTTTGAGCAGGCCCTTGCGCTCGGTCCTTCGCCGGCCGAGCGGGCTCCGCTCGAGGAGAAGGTGGGAGATCTGCAGGCCCTGTGCGGGAGGACGTCGAACGCGCTTGCTAGCTACGCTCAGGCCCGGTCATCCTATTGCGCCGCGGCGGGTGGTTCATGCGAGGCAGTGGTCGATCGGGCGCGCCTGTTCCACAAGAGCGGCAGGCTGTGCGAAAGAAGGGGTCAGGCCTGGTATGACGATGCGGAGGAGTCCTATCGGAAGGCGCTAGATCTGTACGAGAGCGCGAGTCACGTGGCAGGGGCAGCAGGCGTGCGCATCGATCTCGGCTGGCTCAGTTCCCAGCGCGGTGAGCACGAGCAGGGCCTGCGCATGTGCGAGAGGGCCCGGCAGATCCTGGCTGAGCGCGACGAGGAGGAGCTGGCGCGGGCGCTGACGGCGATGGGGCTCATCTACCTCAAGATCGGCGAGGTCGATGCCGCGGCACGGTGCCTTCATCAGAGTCTCGAGGTTGCTGAGCGAAGTGGGGACGGGAGGGAACTCGCGCGGGCACATCACAATCTCGGCATGTCATATCTCGACACGGGCGACTGGCGGCGTGCCGTCGACGAGTTCGAGCGCGCCATCGCCATTCAGGAAGAACTCGGGAATGTCGGGGCGGTTGCGAGATACACGAATAGTCTCGGTGCGTGTCTTGTCGAACACGGGGAATGGGACCGCGCCAGGCAGGTGCTTGAGCGTGCTATCGTTCTCGGGAGACGGTGCGAGAACGTATCGTACGTCAGGAGGGCGACGAGGAACCTGGGAGCTGGGTACTATCTCCGGGGGAGAGATCTCGAGCGTGCGGCGAGATGCTACGAGGAATTTCTCTCCCTGGAGGAGACGCCGCAGGCGCGGGCGCGCACCATGCTTCTCCTCGGCGCGATCTACTACGAAAAGGGCGAATGGGATCGGGCGGTTGGTCACTACGTGCGGGCGCTTCGTCTCTCCGCGAGACACGCCGAGCGCGAGCGGATGGGAGGAATATACTGCAACCTGGGGGTCCTCTATGGGAAGAGGGGGGATCGGCGGAGGGCGACCGCGTGCTTCTCCAAGAGCCTCGCGCATGCGCGTCTGATTCAGAACGATAGTCTAACGGTTGGAGTCACGTGCAGCGCCGCGGAGACGTACATGAGGTGGGGAGATCTGGATGCCTCGCGACAGCTGTTGCAGCAAGCGAGAGCTGTGGCCGAATGCGGCCCGATGGAGCGCGATTTGGCCGAGATCGAAATGAGGGAGGCTGAGCTCGCCGTTCAGGAAGGGCGGGCGGACGATGCACTCGCGCTCCTCTCCCGAGCACGGGAGAGTGCAGAGCGCGGCGGGGATCGCGTGTCGGTGGCTATCTGTGCTCGGCTCGAGGGCAGGACATATGCGTTGAAGGACGTGTGGGAGCGAGCGGCCCAGCGCTTCGAGGAGAGCATAGAGGGACTGAGTGGAGCGGAATCGATCCATGAGCTGGCGCTTACATTCATGGAGACTGCTGTCTTCAAATGGCGGTATGGCTACGTCGAGGAGGCACTCGAATTGATGGGTCGTGCACATGAGATCTTCTCCCGGCTCGGGGCGGTCCCCGACGCGGAGCGATCACAACTCTATCTGGGCAGGTGGAAAGATGAAACAGACCAGGAGTGAGGCAAACGAATGGTGGGCTGGACGTGAGGAGACGATCATCTACTCTCCCAAGGTGCCTATGGATAAGGAGCGGCTCGTGACTCTCTATCAGGCGGGGAGAACCGTGGCCTCGCTCTGGGAGCTGGAGAAACTCCTGGCGCGCCTGATGGATCTGGTGCTCATCACGCTCCCCGCGGAGAGAGGATTGATCCTGCTCGCGGGCAAGGACGACGGGGATCTGGCCGTAGAGGCGGCGCGAAATGTCGGGGGAAAGACGATCGAAGACGCCGCCGACTTCAGCCGGACGGTTGTGACCCTGTCGGTGGATGAAGCGAGGGCAGTCTATTCGCGCGATGCACAGAGGGAATTCAGCATGTTCGAGAGCATCGTGGAATACAAGATTATCTCATTCATATGCGTTCCGCTCAAGCTCCCCGAGCAGGTCATCGGGGCGATCTACGTAGACAGCCGCGACCCGACGAAGGTCTTCACATCGGACGACGTCGATTTCCTCGCATCGCTGGCGTACATGGCAGCCCCTGCGATCGGGAGTGCGCGGCTCCATGGAGAGAGAACGGAGGAGATCGCCACGCTTCGCTCCGCTCTTCGCACGAGGGATCGCTCAATAGTCGGGCGTAGCCCTGCCATCGGTCGGGTGCTCGACAGCATAGCGCGGGTGGCGAAGAGCAATGTCTCGGTCGTCATCAGTGGGGAGAGTGGGACGGGGAAGGAGTTGGTGGCGCGCGCGATCCATATGACTGGTCCCCGGGCGAGCAAGCCATTTGTGCCGTGTAACTGTGCCGCGATACCGACAGATCTGCTCGAGAGCGAGCTCTTCGGGTACAAGCGAGGAGCGTTTACCGGAGCCATCCGGGACAAGAAAGGTCTGTTCGAGGAGGCGGACGGGGGCACGCTGTTCATGGATGAGATCGGGGATCTCAGTTCGTACACCCAGGCGAAGCTCCTGAGAGTCCTCCAGGAAGGAGAGATCCGACGAGTCGGTGATACGGAGCCGCGGCGGGTCGACGTGCGGATCATTTCCGCGACGAACAAAGATATCGAGAAAGAAGTCGCCGAGAAGAGGATCAGGGAAGATCTGTACTATCGGCTCAATGTCTTCTCGATTCACATACCCCCGCTCCGTGACAGGCCGGAGGATATTCCCCTTCTCGTCGATCATCTTCTCCGGGATGCGGACGGTAAGCGACGGAAGGGGATAACTCCTTCTGCTCTCGACCTTCTCTGTCGCCAGCGGTGGCCGGGCAATGTGCGCGAGCTGGAGAACGTCATCGAGCGCGCCATCGTGCTGGCCGATGAGGACATGATTGCGGTTGAGCATCTTCCCGACCTGTCTCTGCCCGACGGGCTGAGGATCGATCTCCACCAGACGCTGGAGCGGATCGGACAAGAAGGGAAATGCCATGCCATCGAACGGGGAATCCGGGCGGCCTTGGCCGCGACGGGGGGCGATATGCGTGCGGCGGCGGACAGGCTCGGCGTGGGGCAATCTACTCTCTACCGGTGGTGCCACAAACTGGGCATTGAGCGGGGCCGGCGCCCCTACCGGAGGAGTGGGAATGAGCGACACGAGAGGACTTGAGATTTCTATTGCGGGGCGGTAGAAAGGCCGATACAATAGAATTGAGGGAGGAATGCCGTGCGACTCACCTCACTCCTTGCGAGGAACTTCCGGAATCTTGAGGAGCTTCACCTCTCCTTCGACGCACAGAGGAACCTGCTCATCGGCAAAAATGGGGCGGGCAAGTCGAATGTCCTCGAGGCCATCTACTACCTCTGCGTATCCCGTTCTCCACGAGGGGCCCTTGATGGTGAGCTTGTGAGGTGGGGAGCGGATTTCTTTCATCTAGAAGGTCGGGGAGAGAGGCGCAGGGGGCCATTCGAAGTCACGGCAACGGTACGCGGCGGCCAGAAAGAGGTCGGATTCAACGGTGTCCGGCTCGCCAGGATATCGGAGCTGGTCGGCGAGATAGCCGTCGTCAGCCTGTCGCAGGATGACACGAAATTGACAAAGGGCCCGCCCGGCCAGCGCCGCCGCTTTCTCGATATCGCCGTCTCTCAGATATCGCGGATCTATCTTCAGATGTTGAATGACTATCGACGGACCCTGCAACAGCGTAATCGTGTGCTGCTCGTGGCGCGAGAGAGCGGGGGGGTGCGTGCGGAGAGCCTCGAGCCGTGGGATGAACAGCTCGTCTCCCTGGGCGCCAGGATCATCGTGGAACGGCAGTCTGCGATGGAGGAATTGGCGCCGCGCGCGATCGCATTGTATGGCCAGCTGGGAGGAGGTCGCGATTCTATGGATCTTGTCTACGCCCCCACTGTTGGGGACGGGACCGGAATGAGCGGAGATGAGCTGGCCAATGAGTTCCGCGATAAGCTCGTACGGACGAGGAGGGCTGAGATCGAGCGGGGACAGACACTGGTTGGTCCTCACCGTGACGACATTGAGGTAGCAGTTGGGGGGCGGAATCTGCGTACCTACGGTTCCGAAGGGCAACACCGGAGTGCGGCCATCGCACTTCGCCTCGGAGAGGCGGATCTGCTGCGCAGGCATATCGGAGAGGACCCCGTCTTTGTCCTCGATGAGGTCTTTTCCGAGCTCGACAGGGACCGGGCAGGTGCCCTGGTGACGATATTGGAGGAGTGGGAACAGATATTCCTGGCGACGACGAGGAGCGATAGCATCGAGGCAAGGGATCTGGAGGCGGCGACGTTTCTGCTCGAGGACGGGGCGTTCGTCGAAGGTTGAGATGATGTCACCGGAACACATAAGGGCGATACTGGAACGAGTGGTAAAGGGTCTCGACCTTGAACGGGGGATGAGAGAACAGGGAGCCGTCCTCTCATGGGATGAAGTTGTCGGGGAGCGGGTGGCTTGTTGCACCAGGGCGGTCGCCATAAGAAGGAGCGTTCTGTTCGTCGAGGTCGAGAGTTCAGCGTGGATGCATGAGCTTGTCTTTCTCAAGCCGATGATAGTCAAACGTCTCAACGAACGACTCGGGGCTGGTACAGTACGTGATATTGTCTTTTCCGTGGTCAAGCGTTCGTGGACCGGAGAGGGGGTGAATCGGGTTTGACTCAGGATCGTTACGACGCCCGTAAGATACAGGTGTTGAAGGGGCTGGAGGGTGTGCGGCGAAGGCCGGCGATGTACGTCGGGGACACCTCGACTCGCGGGCTCCACCATCTCGTCTATGAGGTCGTGGACAATTCGGTGGACGAGGCGCTTGTCGGGCACTGCACGAGGATCGATGTCATTCTGCACCGTGACGGGAGTGCCAGTGTGGTAGACAATGGTCGCGGTATCCCGATCGACATGCATCCCGGCCAGAAGCGTCCTGCCGTCGAGGTGGTGATGACGACCCTCCATGCCGGCGGAAAGTTCGATGACAAGGCGTACCGCATCAGCGGCGGGCTCCATGGAGTGGGTGTCTCCGTCGTGAATGCCCTGTCCGAGTGGCTTGAGGTAAAGGTGAGGTTGGACGGGAAGGTACATCACCAACGGTATGAACGGGGGAAGGTTGCGACCCAGCTGAAGGTCGTCGGGAAATCGAAGACGACAGGATCGACCGTCTCCTTCAAGCCGGATCCGGAGATATTCAAGGAGGCGGAGCTCAGCTTCGATCTTCTGTCGACACGGCTGCGGGAACTGGCGTTTCTGAACAAGGGGCTGCGGATCGATATCAAAGATGAGCGGAGTGGCAAAACTCACTCATTCAAATATGACGGGGGGATCGTCCAGTTCGTCAAGTTCCTCGATGAGAACAAGCACCCCCTTCACCGGCCGCCTATCTACCTTTCGGGTCAGCGTAATAGCACCGAGGTAGAAGTCGCTCTCCAGTACAACGATTCATATGCCGAGAACGTATTCAGCTTTGCCAACAACATCAGCACAACTGAGGGAGGCACACATCTTGTCGGGTTCAAGTCGGCGCTCACGCGGACGCTGAACGATTTCGCCCGGAAGAACGGGCTGTTCAAGGGCAAGGAGCCGAGTTCGCTATCGGGCGAGGACGTGCGCGAGGGGCTTACGGCTGTCGTCTCGGTCAAGATGCGCGATCCGCAGTTCGAGGGTCAGACAAAGACGAAGTTGGGTAACAGCGAGATTAAGGGAATCGTAGAGTCACTCGTCGGCGAGTCCCTTTCGGGATTTCTCGAGGAGAATCCGCGGATCGGGAACAGGATCGTCTCCAAGGCGCTCACGGCCGCACGGTCGCGTGAGGCTGCGAGGAAGGCACGGGAGCTTACGAGGAGAAAGAGCGCCCTGGAGAGCGATGTCCTCCCCGGCAAGCTCGCCGATTGCTCAGTGACTGATCCCTCGCTGTGCGAGCTGTACCTGGTCGAGGGCGATTCAGCCGGTGGGTCAGCGAAGCTGGGGCGGGACCGCCGGTTTCAGGCGATCCTGCCTCTGCGGGGGAAGATCCTTAATGTGGAGAAGGCACGGATAGACAAGGTGCTGAGTAATGAAGAGATCCGCACGATCATCACCGCCCTCGGGACAGGCGTCGGCGAGGACGAGTTCGATCTCAAACGGGTGCGCTATCATAAGATAATCATCATGACAGACGCAGATGTCGACGGCTCTCATATAAGGACGCTCCTTCTCACCTTCTTCTACCGGTATATGCGCGAACTCGTGGCACAGGGATACGTGTACATCGCCCAGCCGCCGCTCTATCGGGTGCAGAAGAAAAATGATGAGTATTTCGTCGAGAGCGATGATGACCTGGAAAAGCTGCTGAAGCGCCTGGGGGAAGATAAGGTGGTCGTCCAGCAGTATAAGGGATTAGGGGAGATGAATCCGGAGCAGCTGTGGAAGACGACGATGGATCCGGAGCGGCGGACGGTCCGAAAGGTGACATTGGAGGATGCCGTGGAAGCAGACCGGGTATTCACGGTGCTGATGGGGGATGCCGTGGAGCCCCGCCGTAAGTTCATCGAAGATCATGCAAAGGAGGTGCGGAACCTGGACGTGTAGGGCGACGGTCTCTGCAGGCGCACCTGAGTTCGGAGCCCGTGGACCGGTGCTGGACTCAGGTGAATGTAAACCGGGGGACAGTCCCGGCCAGGTGAAAGAGGAGATCTGCGGAAGAAGGAAGGATTGATGGCGATTCGTCGCGAAAAGGTTGTCCCGGTAGATATCGAAGATGAGATGAGAACTTCCTATCTCGACTACGCCATGAGCGTGATCGTAGGAAGAGCTCTGCCTCGGGTGCGGGACGGACTGAAGCCCGTCCATCGAAGAATCCTCTTCGCCATGCGGGAGCTGGGGCTGGCCTCCAACCGCCCATACAAGAAGTCGGCGGCGGTGGTGGGGGATGTGTTGGCCAAGTACCATCCCCACGGGGATGGCGCCGTGTACGATGCGATCGTACGTATGGTCCAGGATTTCTCGTTGCGCTACCCACTCATCGATGGTCAGGGGAACTTCGGATCGGTAGATGGTGACGCGGCGGCTGCGTATCGGTATACGGAAGTGCGGCTCACTCCGATAGCAGAGGCGATACTGGCTGACATAGATAAAGAGACAGTTGACTTCATCTCCAACTATGATGCAAGCCGCGAGGAACCGACGGTCCTCCCGTGTGGAATTCCCAACCTGCTGGTGAGCGGCTCATCCGGGATCGCAGTAGGGATGGCGACAAACATCCCGCCTCACAACCTGGGAGAAATCGTCGACGCGCTGATTGCATTGATCAAAAATCCCGAGATAAACACCTCGAAACTGATGAAACATGTCCACGGCCCGGACTTCCCCACCGGGGGCATTGTCATCGGTGCAAAAGGCATCCGCGATGCATATGAGAGCGGCAAAGGGCGACTAGTCGTGAGGGCGCGAGTAAGTGCTGAGACGAGGAAGGGGGGACGCGAACGGCTCGTCATCAGCGAGATCCCGTACCAGGTCAACAAATCGGTTCTCATCGAGCGGATCGCCCGGCTCGTGCGGGATCGGAGGATCGACGGCATCACCGATCTGCGCGATGAGTCAGATAGAGATGGAATGCGTATCGTACTCGAACTGAAGCGCGATGCGCAACGGGAGGTGATTCTCAACCAGCTGTACCGGCATACGCAGATGCAGGACACGTTCGGGGTCATTATGCTCGCCCTCGTGGATGGCCAGCCGCGTGTGCTCAATCTGAAACAGATGCTCGAGTTCTTTCTCGAGCACCGACATGAAGTGGTAGTGCGGCGGACGAAGTTTGAGCTCGACAAGGCGGAGAAGCGAGCTCACATTCTGGAAGGGCTCAAGATCGCGCTCGACCACATCGATGCCATTGTCACTCTGATCAAGAAATCGCGCACCCCCGAGACTGCCAGGCAGGGCCTGGTGAAGGAGTTCAAACTGAGCGAACTGCAGGCTCAGGCGATCCTGGACATGCGTTTGGCCAGGCTCACGGGACTGGAGCGCAAGAAGGTCGATGAAGAGTATCTCGAGATCATCAAGCTCATCGCAAAGCTCAAGTCGATACTGGCAAGCCGGGCCGCGGTGATGGAGGTCGTCAGGGCGGAGCTGCTCCAAGTGAAGAAGCGGTTCGCTGATGATCGCCGCACTGAGATCGTAAGCGAGGAAGAGGAGGAACTGACGGTCGAGGACCTGATTGCTGAGGAGGACATGGTCGTCACGGTCTCCCACCGGGGATATTACAAGCGGATGGCAGTGAATGCCTATCGGCGTCAGGGGCGTGGCGGCAAGGGGATGATAGGAGTCCTCACGAGAGAAGATGACTTCGCCGAGAGCCTCATCGTTGCGTCGACACACCACTATATTCTCTTCTTCACCGATCGGGGGCGGTGCTACTGGCTCAAGGTGCATGAGATAGTGGAGGGAGGGAGACTGGCGAAGGGGCGGGCGATCACGAACATGCTGGCACTGGGCCAGGGTGAGGCTATTACGGCCTACGTGCCGGTGAGAGATTTCATGGGCGGTGGGTATCTGGTGATGGCAACTAAGAACGGGCTCGTGAAGAGGATCGCCCTATCCGAATTCTCGCATCCGCGCCGCACAGGGATCCATGCGGTGACGATACGCGAGGGGGACTCGCTCATCGAGGTGAAGGCCACGGATGGCTCACAGGATGTCATGCTCATTACTCACTTGGGGAAGGCAATTCGGTTCCACGAGTCAGAGGTCCGTCCTATGGGACGTTCGGCTGCCGGCATCAAGGGCGTATCGCTGAGAAAGGGCGATGAGGTCGTTGGCATGGTAGCGGTGAAGCGGCAGGCGAGCCTTCTCATCGTAACTGAACGGGGGTACGGGAAGCGGACAGCGATCGCTGACTACCGCGTGCAATCGCGCAGCGGCTTGGGGCTGATAACGCTGAAGGTATCGGAGAAGAACGGCCCCATCGTTGCCGCGCTCGAGGTGGTGGAGAGCGACGGGGTGATCATCATGTCGTCTCAGGGGCAGGTAATCAGGATCGCGGTGAGCGACATACGGGAGATGGGGCGGAGCACGCAGGGGGTGCGCCTTATCGACATCGAGCGGGGAGATCGGGTCTGCGATGTCGCCAGAATCGTGAGCGAGGAGGGTCCGGAGTCCTCATCGGACAGCAGCTAGGGGAGAGATGGCAGTACAACGATCGCACAGAAATCTGCTCCAGAAGTTGTGGGAGAGACGCTGGGTGCGGCGTCTCTCTCTCTGTTTGTGGACCCTCGTCATTGTCGCCGCGGCATCAGAGGCGGCATTGCGGACCGCATTCGTTCGGCTCGTTACGGTGCCGCTCGTCATGGAGAAGGTGGTGTGCACCTACGACGAGGAACTGGGATGGAGGGGGCTGGCCGGCGCCCGCACGGTTCACTCTGGTCAGGAGTGGCGAGTAGAGGTGAAGATCAACGCGAGGGGATTGCGTTCGAAAGAGTACGAGTACGATAAGCGTGTCGGGGCGAAGCGCGTCGTCGTACTCGGCGACTCCTACGCGTTCGGGTACGGCGTGGCTCAGGAGGTCGCGTTCCCCAGTCAGCTCGATAGTATGCTGGGTCAGGATGTAGAAGTGATTAACCTGGGGACGAGCGGTTACAGCACTGATCAGCAACTGCTCTTCTTGCGGCGTGAGGGAGTGAAGTACCACCCCGATCTCGTCATTGTTGCGTTTTATCTCAATGATGCGTACGACAATCTGATAGCCTACTACAACGAGTGGTATGGGAAGCCAAGGTTTGTCGTCGGGCGCGATGGTGCACTCCAGCTGGTGGGGGTACCTGTACCGAGGTTTGAGGGATCGAGCTATCTCGTCAGTTTCGTCCGCCGAAGATGGTATGCTCTTCGTGATCTCGTGAATGTCGGCAGCAAGTTCAAACGGCTGGAGTGGTTCAGCATCTTCGATCGCTCCTTCGCGGAGGAGGGGAGGTGGGATGTGACCGAGCGGCTCCTCGTGGAGATCGACAGGGTAAGCCGCTCGCATGGAGCGGGGATGGTGCTGGTCGTCATCCCTGTGGTAGAACAGATCTATGCCAGGGGGGTGCGCCATCCGGGGATCACGCCCGAGGACTTCGATCTCGACGCGCCACAGCAGAGGCTCGTGCGGTTCGCCCAGGGGGCGGGGATCGAGGTGGTCGACCTCCTTCCCCTGCTGCGGGAGCATGCGGAGGGCCGCTGGCTCTACTTCAAGGCTGACAACCACTGGAATGAGCGCGGCCACCGGCTGGCGGCCGAGGCGTTTGTGGAGGTTGTTGAGAAGCTACTGCACGAAGGGTAGTACAGCAGATGTCGTGGGAAGCAGATGTCATGGATGGTAGATGGAGGTTGACTGCGGGTCGCCGGCCACGTGTGGAGGATGCTGGCGAGGAGCCGCACATCCGGGGAGAATCGACCCGAAGCACGGATCGGGAGGGCGGCGATTGAGTATCTCTCCGATGGGTATCTCTGAAGTATAGCCGGTCCCTGACAACGATTGGGCGTTGGCGAGCGCGTCCCCGGTCTTGAGCATGATCATGGAGGATATCCGATTATGAAAACACCAGTAGAGTACATCAACTCGAATGGCGAACGGTTTGTCCAGGAGCTGGCTGACATGCTGCGTATTGAGAGCGTCAGCACGGATCCGGCGTATCGGGACGAGGTTGCCAGGTGTGCCGGGTACATCCACAGACATCTCGAGAAGGTCGGGTTCAAGGTACAGACGTTCGAGACGAAGCGCCATCCGATCGTCTATGCAGAGTGGCTCGGGGCGAAGGGGCGTCCTACTGCCCTCATCTATGGTCATTACGATGTGCAGCCGCCTGATCCGCTGGAGCTGTGGAGGACCGGCCCGTTCGAGCCAACGATGGCCGACGGGAACATATATGCGAGGGGTGCGAGCGATGACAAGGGGCAGTTCCTCGCCCATGTCAAGGCTGCCGAGGCGTACCTCAAGACCGCGGGTCAGCTTCCAGTGAATGTCAAATTCATCCTCGAGGGGGAGGAGGAGGTGGGGAGCGGGAGCCTCGCCCAGTTCATAAAATCCCATACCGATCTGCTGCGGGCTGATGTCCTGATCGTCTCCGATTCCTCGCAGTTCGAGGCGGGGATCCCGGCGATCACGTATGCATTGCGGGGGATCGTGGCCGCGGAAGTAGTTGTTCGGGGGCCGAATCAGGATCTCCATTCCGGGGGCTTCGGCGGATCGGTCGCGAATCCGGCTAACGTCCTGGCGAAGATCATCTCCCAGTTCCACGATGAACATGGGCGGGTGACAGTCCCCGGATTCTATGACGATGTCCTCCCGTTGGCCGAATGGGAGCGCGAGGCCTGGTCTGCTCTTCCCTTTGACGAAGAGGAGTACCGTCAGTTTCTGGGCGTCAAGGAGCTGTACGGTGAGGAGGGGTTCTCCAGCCTGGAGCGGAGGTGGGCCAGACCTACGCTTGATGTCAACGGGATCTACGGAGGGTATATGGGGGAGGGGAGTAAGACGATCGTTCCCTCGAGCGCGGGCGCGAAGATCAGCATGCGTCTCGTGCCGAACCAGGATCCGGAGCGGATCGGACGATCCTTCGAGGAGCACGTCCGGGCGCTCTGCCCCTCAACCGTCGAGCTCATGATGACGAAGGCCCACGGGTCTCCGCCGCTCCTCTTGCCGAGTGAGGGGCCAACGATGGATGCGGCCGCTGAGGCGTACCGCAAGGGGTTCGGAGTCAAGCCGGTCCTCATCCGCCAGGGGGGATCGATCCCGATCGTCACGACGTTCGTTGAACACCTGAAGGTGCCGGCCATCCTCATGGGGTTTGGCCGCCCGGACGACAACCTCCACTCGCCGAACGAGAAGCTGAACCTGGAGGACTTCCACAAAGCGATCCTGGCCTCGGCCTATCTGCTGGAGGGACTGGGGGGAGCTTAGGCCGGAGCGCTCTCGGCACGACCTCCGTGTCGGCTTCCATGAGCTCCTGGTTCTAGCGCCTGAGGAGATGGATGGCCTTCCCGATTGCCCCCTCTGCTGCCTCGACAAGCGATTCGGAAAGCGTAGGGTGAGGATGAATGGTGCGGGCGATATCGTGGATCGTTGCTTCCATCTCGATCGCCAGGGCCGCCTCCCCGATGAGAACACCCGCCTCAGGCCCCACAATGTGGACCCCCAGCACCTTCTCCGTTCCCTTTTGGGCCACCACGTTCACAAATCCATCTGGTTGAGCCATGGTGAGGGCGCGCCCCAGGGCGGCGAACGGGAATCTGCCGACTATTGTCTCTATCCCCTGCGCTTTGGCCTGGGCATCGGTCATTCCGACGGTGGCGATCTCCGGATCGGTGAAGACGACCGCGGGCACGACCCTCCAATCGACTCTTGCATCTTGTCCTGCAATCACGGTTGCGGCGAGGATCCCCTCCCGCGATGCCTTGTGGGCCAGGAGGGGCTGGCCGGCGACGTCCCCGATGGCGAAGACGTGCGGGACTGAGGTGCGCATCTGGTCGTCGGTATTGATGAATCCCCCGTCGCCGAGCAGTACACCAGCTGCGTCGAGTCCGAGGTCTTCGGTATTGGGGCGCCTGCCCACGGTGATGAGAGCTCTGTCGAACGGGATGGTTTCCCTCGTCCCCTCGCGCTCCACTTCGAGAACCGTCCTCCCGTCTTCCTCCTTCACTCCCACCGCTTTCGTGCGTAGATGCACTTCTATTGCGAGCTGTTTGAGCCGGCGGGCTACGGTCTGGACGAGGCGGAGTTCAGTGCCGGGAAGGAGCTGGTCAAGCATCTCGACGACTGTGACCGCGCTGCCGAGTTTGGCGTATACCGTGCCCAGCTCGAGCCCGATATACCCGCCGCCGACCACGAGGAGTCGCGGTGGCACCTCCTGGAGGGCGAGGGCTTCGGTCGAGGTGATGATGCGCTCGCCGTCGAACGGCAGCCCGGGGATCTCGAAGGGGCGGGATCCGGTGGCGATTATCGCGTGCTCGAATTCGATCTCTCCTGTGCCGTCGGGCGTCCTTACCTCGACCTGTCTCGGCCCGGTGAGCCGGGCGACACCCTGGACCACGACCACGCCATTACCTTTGAGGAGCTTTGCAACGCCGTCGGTGAGCCGTCTGATGATATCGGTCTTCCACGCCTGGAGCTTCGATATGTCGACGTTCGCCCCTTCCACCAACACCCCCATCTCCTGTGCCGTTGTCGACCGGTGCACGAGGTCCGCTGCCGAGATGAGTGCTTTCGACGGGATGCAGCCGTGGTTCAGGCAGATGCCTCCAGGCGATGGTTCCTTTTCCACGAGCGTCGTCTCCACTCCGAGCTGTGCCGCCCGGATGGCGGCCACATATCCTCCAGGCCCGGCTCCGATCACGAGCAGTCGGGTGGACTTCGGGAGTTCGTTCTCCGGCATGTCGTATTCCTCCTGATGAAGAGACCGGGGATGGAGACCGGGGACGTTGGTAGGTTCTGAAGGTTACCGGAAGACACCGACCGGGGGATCCTGGAGGAGTCCACAATAGCCTTCAGAACCTTGGCGCGTCCGGGGGCAACCGATAACCTCCTGAAGCTACTGCTCTCCCCCGAGATCGTTCATGCTGGATGATTCACGAGTCGCGAGCGATGTACGAGTGTCTGTTCCTCGCCCCCTTCGGGGCAGAGGAGCGTCGGGCATGTACTGAGCGCAGAGCGTAGCACGGGCGAGTCATTTAGTCAACTCCGCGCCCTCATGCCGCGTCTGGCGCGGCGTGGTCACGTGGGGTCGACCGCGTAGAATCGACCCTGCGCGAGAACCGGTCGACAAGGCCGAGGAGTGCGGGCAGGGCCACGAGCGAGGTGACAAGACAGGTTCCTACTCCGATGAACAGGAGGGAACCCAGACTTCCCAGTCCTCGATAGGTGGCGAAGACGAGCGAGCCGAAGGCGAGCATAGTCGTCAGCGAGGTGATGAGAACAGCTTTCCCCGTGCTCGACAGGATCGCGCGGATGTTGCCTCTCGCCTCGACGCGATGTCGGTGGAGAATGTGGACGCCGTCGTCGATGCCGATCCCGAGAATTAGCGGGATGCCCATTACATTGACGATGGTGAGCTTCATCCCGATCAGATGCATGATGCCCACCATCCAGACTGCGCCGATGAGGAGCGGGATCATCGGCGGGATCATCGCCAGGAGTGTCGATCGGATGCTGTGGAAGTCGAGAAAGAGAAGGAGAAAGATTACGATGAGTGCGACCCCGGTGGCCCGGCGTCCGTCCCTGCCGATGACCTGTATGAGCTCGAGGAAAAGCGGAGGCGTGCCCGTGACACGGGGGTCGATTCGCTTCATCTGCTCAGTGAACCGGTTCAGAAACTTGATGTTCCACACCTGTTCCTTGGGGTAGATCGTGACGAGGAATCTGTCCCCGCTTCTGCTTACATACCGTTCGACGATATCGGTAGGGACACTGTCAATGGTGATGGGATCGGGTGAGGCCATTGCCATCGCCCTCTGTCGGAGGATCGGTTCATACTGCGACTGGAAGTGGTTGAGGTGGCGGACGGCCTTCGTACGATCTTCCCCGATGTGGTCGATGGCAAGAGCGATCGGGCCCGGCCCCTGGCTCTCCCCCGGCTCGCCGAGGATCCTCTGGCATGTTCGATCTACTTTGTCCCGTCCGCTGATGAACGCGAGCTGACTCAACTCAACGACATTATCCTCCAGCCTGCCGAGTTCTTCGATGAGTCTGCCAAGCGTGCCCGGGGTGATGGGCGAGACGGTTCGGTTCGCCGTGAGATCGCGGCGGATCTTCCATAGATACGGGCGACGTCGCTGCTGCTGCTCCTGCGACGGCAGATATTCGGAGATGCTCTCGACTCCCCCGACGATGCCGAGTTCCTTGGCTGCCTCGGCGATCGTCCGCGCATCCTCAACGGTGCTGGTCGTGATAAGGGCGAAATCAGGGCTGATGTCGAACTTCTCTATCATCCGCTCCTGGAGAATAACCGATGTCAACCCCTCCGGCTCCATATTGAGGTAGTTGTAGTCGAATTGGACGTGGAGGGCGCTGTAGAGAAAGAGGGCGGTGAGTAACAGGACGGCGATGAGGGTGGGGGTCGAGTATCGGGCCGCACCGTCAGCCAGTGCGCCGATGAAGGTGAACTGGCGTGCTCGAGATCTGACCCGGTGGCGCGCGATGCGGGCGGCGACCCTCTCGCGCAGAGTGAGCATCGAGGGGAGGACGAGGACCGCCGACAGCATACAGAGGATGACTCCTTCCCCCATGACGAAGCCCATTTCGCGTATGCCGGCCGAGTCGGCGATCATGAGGGTGAAAAAGGCGCATGCGGTCGTGAGGGCACCGGTGACGATACCCGACCCGGACTTGTTGAGCGTGTCGCGCAAAGCATCGGGAACCGATTCGCCCATGGCGCGGCGCTCGGTGTACAGAGAAATGATATGGATGGAAAAATCGACGCCCAGGCCGAGAAGGATGGCGGCAAACATGGAGGTCATGATATTGAGTGTACGGACGGTGACCGCCGCCAGGGCCGCCGCCCAGGTGATCCCGATGATGAGGTTGAGCGCGGCGAGGAGCGGAGCAGTCCACATCCGGAAAGAGAAGATGAACAGAGCCAGGATGAGGACCAGCGCGAGGATGGAGGTGAGATACATGTCGCTCCGTGCGGCGACAAGCTCATCGCGGGCGAGGACTATTGTCCCGGTGAGGCCGGCATCGATGCCGGGGTGCGCAGCGGCGAGGTCGTCGATGAGCGCCTCGATCGTATCGCATGCTGCGACACACATGTCGAGGTCGGTAATCGGAAATGTCGGACGGACGATGAGGAGGAGCATCGTCTTGTCATAGGATAGATAGTAGGGGTCACCGACAAGGAGGGTGTACACGGCATCCCGGGCAACAGCCGGATCTGTGGCAGGGCCGCGGAGGGCGTACTGATCGATTGCCTTGATCCACCGTTCCAGGCCATCGAGGTAGCGAATAGCTTCATCCTCTTTTTCCTTGGTGCTGAGACTCAGCTCGTCCTCGACGTATTCTTTCTCGAACGAGTCGTTGATGTGGGCGAGGAGGGGGATGAGGCCGAGGTCGGAGAAGAGGTCCTGTATGTTCTCGAGATCGGAGGTCTCCTCTAACATAAATCCGTGTCGTGCGATGTAGCCTTCGTCGATCTTGTGGGTCACTCGCTCGACATACTCCTCCAGCCGCTCAACGCTCGCAGCCAGCCGGTCGGCGAACGGTTTCATCTGATCGGGCTCGCCCTGTACCACGATGATAATATTCGATGCAGTGCTGTACTCCTCGACGATCTTGTTGAACTCCACGACCATCGGATTACCCTGGGGCATGAGGTCGGAAAACCTGGTGGTGAGCTGGAGCCGAGTGGCGACACCTGCCGCGAGGGCGGTGGCTATGAGGGCCACGAGCACGATAATGCCCGAATGCCGGTACGTCATGCGGGCGATGAAAGTAAATATCCGTTGGCGCATCAGGGCCGTCCTCCCCAGTGATCAGGCGATTATAAAAATACCCCTTCTCCCTGTCAATACCAGCCGGGGAAGTACCCAGGTTTTGAAGGTTATTGACATCGAGGCGGGGACGTTAGTAGGTTCTGTAGGTTGGTGATCCCGGGCAGAAGCACTCGTAGGTTCCAAAGGCCTGCTCAAGCCCGACAATCCTGATGCAGACGAGCTCTCAGGGTCGGACATGTCGGTATGTCGGTGCTGCTCCAGCAACCCACGCTTCCTACCAACGTCCCCGGCAGGGTCTGAGGAGCGCATAAGGCGGCGCTGCCGCAATGATCTTCGTCTTCTGCAAACATCTGGTGGGTATGGGTAGGCGGGGTCCCCGAGGGATTTGCGACAACCTTCAAAATCTAGGTACGTCCCCGGGTGTTACCGGCAACCTTCGTTTCCTACCAACGTCCCCGGCGGGTCATGCCAGTAACCTACAGAACCTACCAACGTCCCCGGTGTGCCCGGTGTTGACAGGGGAGGGAGCGTCCGTCATACTGGGCCCTGCAGGGCGGTGTGATTCGATCGGGAACGACTGGGAAGAGTGTGCAGCACCATATCGAGAATGACTGGAAAGGAGGAGCGGTGAGGACACTCTATCGGGAGCTGACGAGCGAGGAGATACGGGAGGCCGCCGAGCAAGACTACATCGCGGTGCTCCCTACGGGGTGCATCGAGCAGCACGGTCCGCATCTTCCCGTCGACGTGGATTTCGGTGGGTTTGAGGATATGCTGGCAGAGGCTGCCGAGCTCGCCCGCGAGACGCATGGTCTCAAGATTCTGGTGATGCCTCCCATCCCCTACGGGCCAGCAAACGAGCACATGGGGTTCCCGGGAACGATCTCGATCTCCTATCAGACCTATTTCCGGTTCCTGTTCGAGATTGCTGTCTCTCTTATCGAGCACGGCTTTCGCCGGATCGCACTCGCGCCCGGATGCGGTGGCCACTATCTCGAACCGGCTGCCTGGGAAGTTCGGAGATGGGCCGCGGAGGAGGGGAAGCCGGCTGTTGTGTGGGTGCTCTCGTGCAACTACTGTGAGATCGGGGAGCGCCTCATCCCCGGGACATCCGATTTCCATGCGGGAGAGTTCGAGACCTCGTTGGTGCTGGCCACACGGGAGCATCTCGTGAGGAAGGAGAAGATCAGGAGACCGAAGCTGGCCGAATTCTCGTTCAAATCGGCGTGGTCGATGCACGAAATCTCGGACACCGGGGCATCCGGCGATCCGACGAAAGCAACGAAAGAGACGGGGGAGCAAATCTACCGGAGCATCATTGAGTTCTGGTGTGCCCAGTTCAAGGAGATCGAGGAGGGCGAGGCAGAGTAGGTCCCTATCTGGCTGAGTGGATTCTCACGAACCGCGCGATCGACCGATCGTAGGTTCGCTCGACTTCTGGAGGGAAAAGACAGCCGGGGAGCTCGCCGTGCTCCCAGTGGTAGGTGATGCATTCACAGCACTTGCCCTTCCGTGAGCACGGTTCATAGGTGCAGGGGCAGTCGGCACGGTTCTCCTCGATGTTGCATTCCATAGTGCGGCTCCCTGTACGGTTCGCAGTATCGTCTGGAGGGGAATTCCCGGTCTGTTGCCCCCTGAGCGTATCAGAGGTCGATCGTCCCTGTCAAGCGCATTGCCTGCACAGCCAGTTCCCCACGGCAGCACTCCATTCAGGACAGCGGGCTGGCGGTAAGGAGAGGGGCTGCCTCAATTGGGCTTGACAGGGGAGGAGGGTTCGTCTACTATAGTCGTGTACACGGGTGGCGGGAATCCGGCGAGCGAAGGACATCTGCATAAGGGAGTGGCGGCGTAGCTCAGTTGGCTAGAGCGGGTGAATCATAATCACTAGGTCCGGGGTTCGAGTCCCTGCGCCGCCACCATGTAACGGGATCGATCTACTGGATCGATCTTTCGCTCTTACTCAGCCAAGATCTGCGGGCGCGAGGGCACTCAGGCTGACACCAACCGGGTGTTCGCTTGCTCAGGCGGGCTCTCCTCGTCCAGGGGCAGGCATCCGACGGGTTTGCCACCTCCGGAGCGCCTTTCCGCTCGCGGGGGCGGGCTCGCACCCTGGGGTCTCGCCCTTCCGGCGTCGCTTCTGGGCGCAGGGGCTGGTCTTTGTCGGGTTCCTGCCCTCCCGGTGGGGTTCCTGCCCCTCGGGTTCACACGTCCTGCCGGGCGGCGGGGTCTCTCCGGACGGGCCAGGTTTCCCCTTGCCCAAGCTCCGCCGTGGTGATATATTCGATGGTAGAGAGGTGTGGCCGCTGCTGGGAAGGGGTGCATGCTGTCCACACCATCACCGAGGAGGATATCGTGCCTTTTGTCAGTCAGGTCAGAGGGACGATTGCGAAACACAGCATGTTCGGCCGCGGGGATACGGTCGTCGTGGGGGTCTCCGGGGGCGTCGATTCCATGGCTCTCCTCCACGTTCTCGTGGAGTTGCGGGATGAGTACGCCCTTCAGCTTCACGTGGCACACCTCAACCACGGCTTCCGGGGCGAGGAGGCAGACGCGGATGCGGCGTTGGTCGAAGCTGCGGCGGGAGACCTGCGCATTCCTGCGACTGTGCAGAAGTTCGATGTCCCGGGATTTGCCAGCAGGATGCGGCTGGGCGCTCAGGAGGCGGCGCGGAACGCCAGGTATGAGTTCCTCGAAGGAGTGGCCTCGCGCATCGGAGCGGACAAAGTAGCCACCGGCCACACCGCGAGCGACCAGGCCGAGACGGTCCTCATCAACCTGCTCCGTGGGTCGGGCGCACTGGGGCTAGGGGGGATTCCACCGGTGCGTGGTCGTGTCGTCCGTCCCCTTATCGAGGTGACAAAAGACGAGGTGTGGGAATTCGCCAGGCGAGGAGGAATCGCCTGCCGGGAGGATTCATCGAACGCTAAGTCCGTTTACCTCCGGAATCTGATCAGATCTCGTTTGCTTCCCCTCCTTGCGGCAGAATTCAACCCCCAAATCGTTTCCGTGCTGGCCAGGACGGCTGAACTGCTCCGCGAGGACGAGCGACACCTTCAGAACGATAGTGAAGCCGCCCTCCAGAAAGTGGTCGTTTCGGTCGAGCCGGGGGAGAAAATTGCTGTTGATCTGGGCGCACTGCTCAGCTATGATATTTCATTGCGGCGTCGGATCCTGCGCGAACTGGTCATCATGTTCCGCGGGGATCCACGTGGGCCGAGTTTCGAGGAGATCGAGAATCTCATGCGGCTAACCCGGCGGCCGGGCGGGTCGGCCCGTCTCGACCTGGGGTCGGGGATGTACGCCGAGAGACTATATGGTCGGCTTCTGCTGACCCGGCAGGCCGATCCCATGCCGACCGGGGCCGTCCTCGAGGCGCTCGAGATTCCAGGCGTGACCAGGGTTGCGCCTCTCGGCTTGACTGTCGAGGCCAGGGTCTTTGGGCGATCCGGTCTGCCCGATGACCTTCGCAAGACACGATCGTCTATGGCGTACTTCGACCACGAACAGATCGTCTCTCCGGTCGTCGTCCGTGTCCGCTCGCCCGGAGACACATTCCAACCGATGGGGATGCCGGGCTCGCGAAAGCTGAAGCGGGTGTTCATCGACGACAAGATCCCGCGGGCGACGCGCGATCAGATTCCACTGCTCGCTGATGCCAGAGGTGTCTTCTGGATCGTGGGCCACAGGATCTCCGAGCGGGTGAAGGTGAATCCCGACACCCGCGAGGTGCTGTGGGTCAAAGTCCTCGAAGACGCGGCGGTCCAGTGATCTCGGCGAGGTCCTGTCGGTCTGCTCATAGGTGATGAGATTCGCATTGGGGGGGGAACGCGACGGTGCGAACCATCGTCTCACAAGAGGCCATACAGGAGAAGGTGCAGAAGCTGGGGCGGAGGATATCGAGCGACTATAGGGACAAGAATCCGGTGCTCGTGACGATCCTCAAGGGCGGGGTCATCTTCCTTGCGGATCTCATCAGGCACATCTCGATTCCCGTACAGCTCGACTTCATGGCACTCTCCAGCTATGGAGGTTCGACCGAGTCTTCAGGAGTCGTGCGCATCCTCCAGGATTTGAGCACCAATATCTCGGGACGGCACGTCATCGTCATTGAGGATATTGTTGATACCGGTCTTACTCTCAACTACATTCTCGAGAATCTCAAGACGCGCCATCCTGCCTCACTGAAGGTGTGTGCCCTCCTCGATAAGCGGCGGCGTCACAGATTGAGCATCGCCGTTGACTACCTGGGCTTCGTCATTCCCGACGTCTTTGTTGTTGGGTACGGTCTTGATCTGGGAGAGCATCACCGGAACATTCCTTATGTAGTAGCCGTCGACGGTGGTGAGGAAGAGGTCGCGGAGTTGAACGGCGGTGACTGGAGCAGCCATTATGGGTCGTCTGAGTCGACTACTCGGGGAACGTAGCAAGGGCGTTCTTCCTCTGCGCACTGCAGACAAAGGGCCCGGGCGGGAGAGGCCCGGCGGGGAGAGAGGGAGACGCCCGGGGCCGCCTGGTTCTGATCGGCCCCCACCTACGAGCCAGTTCAGGAGGACATCGAGGACGCTTCTCTTCTGGGCGCTCCTCATTCTGGTGCCCCTCACGCTGATCGGGCTCATCAGCTCGAGGAGGATGCAGGATCAGGAGATATCGTACACGCGGTTCAGGGAAGAGTTGGAGAGGACGAATATCGAGAAGGTGACGATCGTCGAGCGTGAGGCCAAAGGCATGCTCAAGCAGCCTGGCGAACTGGTCCTCGACGATCGCGTCGTGACGTTCACGAAGTTCAAGACCTACATTCCGTTCGACGATCCAGATCTCGCCAATGAGCTCGTTGCTCAGGATGTCGACGTCAGTGCGAAGCCGGCCATTAACTGGATACAGATGGTCTGGACCTATCTCCCCTGGATAGCGCTCCTCGCCATCTGGTTCTTTTTCATCAGGCAGATGCAGTCCGGCCCGAACCGGGCATTCACTTTCGGGAAGAGTCGTGCCCGGGTGTACGGAGAAGATCGGCCGAGTGTTACATTCAAGGACGTCGCGGGGGCAGAGGAGGCGAAACAGGAACTCAGGGAAGTAATCGACTTTCTCAAGTCGCCGCGCAAATACGAACGGCTGGGGGGAAAGATACCGAAGGGAGTGCTTCTGCTGGGTCCCCCTGGGACCGGCAAGACCCTCCTCGCCCGCGCAGTTGCCGGCGAAGCCAGAGTGCCGTTCTTCTTCATCAGCGGGTCGGGGTTCGTGGAGATGTTCGTGGGTGTGGGCGCATCGAGGGTGCGGGATATGTTTGAGCAGGCGAAGCGGAACAAGCCCTCGATTATCTTCATCGATGAGATCGATGCGGTGGGTCGACAGCGCGGAGCGGGGTTGGGAGGCGGCCATGACGAGCGGGAACAGACTCTCAATCAGCTCCTCGCCGAGATGGATGGCTTCGAATCGGATGAGCATGTCATCCTGCTTGCCGCCACGAACCGTCCCGACGTTCTGGATCCGGCACTGCTGCGGCCGGGCAGATTCGATCGCCAGGTGGTTGTGGATCGGCCCGACGTGAAGGAGCGCGAGGGTATCCTCAAGGTCCATACGCGCAAGATCCCTCTCGCGGAGGATGTTGATCTGGCATTGCTGGCCCGCGGCACGCCTGGCTTCTCCGGCGCGGACATTGCCAACATGGTTAATGAGGCGGCCCTTCTGGCCGCGCGGCTCAACCGCAATAAGGTGGCCCGCGCGGACTTCGAGAACGCGAAGGATAAAATCCTCCTCGGTGTGGAGAGACGGAGTCTCCTGATAAGCGAGGAGGAGAAGAAGAGTACGGCATATCATGAGTCCGGCCACGTTCTCGTCTCAAGGATGATCCCGGGAACAGATCCCATTCACAAAGTGACGATCATTCCACGCGGGCGTGCGCTCGGTGTGACGCAGCCGCTGCCGATCGATGAGCGGCGAACGTACTCCAAGGAATACTGTCTCAATCTGCTGGCCTTCCTTCTCGGTGGGCGTGCGGCCGAGATGGCGATCATGGGTCAGCTCACCACCGGGTCGGGTGACGATATTGAGAAGGCGACTGAACTTGCACGCAAGATGGTCTGTGATTGGGGGATGAGCGAGGAACTCGGTCCGTTGACGTTTGGCAAGAAGGAAGAAGAGATATTCCTCGGTCGGGAGATCGTCCAACATCGCGACTATAGCGAGCAGACGGCTGTGCTCATTGACAAAGAGGTGAGGCGGATCGTCGAGACCCAGCAGAAGCGGGCGGAGCAGATCGTGCGCGACAATATCGAGAGGCTCCACCGTCTGGCTGAGGCACTGCTCGAGCGTGAGATTCTTGACGGGGCTGAGATCGATGCCGTGCTGGAGGGCAGGCCAATCGAGGCAAGGGTGGATGTGGCTCAGGCTGAATCTGAGGCAGTACAGACCGATGCGGGGCGCGAGCAGGTTGCAGAAGAGAAGGACCGAAAGGGCATCCTTCCGGGGAGAATGGAGGAGGCGCCGAGCGGGGCGTGAGGGTGCAGTCTTTTTGAGGGTCATCGCTCAGTCTCTGGGCGGGTATCGGGGCGGATGATGATCGACAAGGCAAAGGTGGAGCGTGCCGTACAGCTGTTCCTCGAGGGCATTGGGGAGGATGTGAATCGCGACGGGTTGCGCGGTACTCCTGCCCGCGTGGCCGAGGCGTGCACCGAGATATTCAAAGGTGTCGGCCTCGATCCGACTACAGCGATGGAATTCTGTTCCGCCCCCAACCAGGATGAAATGATCCTCGTCCGCGACATCCCCTTCTACTCCATCTGCGAACACCACCTATTGCCATTCTTTGGCAAGGCACATGTTGCCTATATTCCCAACGAGGATAGAATTGCGGGTTTTTCGAGTCTGGTCCGGGTCATCGAGACGATGGCGAAGCGTCCTCAGATGCAAGAGAGGTTGACGACTGAGATCGCGGATACACTTGTCGCCTCTCTGGAGCCGAAAGGGATCGTGGTCGTTATCGAGGCCGAACACATGTGTCTGACGATGCGTGGAGTGAAGAAGCCGGGTTCTCTCACGGTCACTTCTGCCATGCGGGGCATCATGCGGAAGGAGGCGACAAGGGCGGAGGCGTTTGCTCTGATCAAAGGGAGACGATGAGAGGGAAACCTGGTATGCTTGAGCTCGACTGCCGGGGCGAACAGATTGATCTCTCCTCACGTACCCACGTGATGGGGGTGATCAATGTGACCCCGGATTCTTTCTCCGATGGTGGGCGATTTTTCGATCCCGGTTTGGCCGTAGCTCACGGGATCGCGATGGTAGCCGAGGGGGCGGACTTCCTCGATGTGGGAGGTGAGTCGACGAGGCCAGGGTCTGATCCGGTGACGCTCGAGGAGGAACTTCGCCGGGTTCTGCCTGTGGTCGAGAGGCTGGCAAGAGAGGTTGATGTCCCGGTCTCGGTCGACACGTACAAGGCCGCCGTTGCAGAGCGGGCTCTCGATGCCGGAGCCGCGATGGTGAACGACATCAGCGCACTTTCGTTCGATCTGCGAATGGCGGCTGTGGTGGGGGAGTCGGGGGCTGCAGTCGTTCTCATGCATATCAAGGGGACCCCCAAGGATATGCAGAACGATCCCAACTACGATGATGTTGTAGGCGAAATATCAGAATATCTGGAAAGGGCAATCGAGCGAGGGGAGGAACACGGGATCAGGCGAGATCGGATCATTGTCGACCCTGGCATTGGCTTCGGCAAACGCCAGGAGGACAATCTTGTTATTCTGTCAAGGCTCCGTGAGTTCACTTCACTCGCCAAGCCGATACTCGTTGGACCATCACGCAAGTCGTTCATCGGTCGGATCCTTGATCTTCCGGTCGAGGAGCGACTGGAAGGGACATCGGCAGCCATTGCCTGCGCGATTCTTAACGGCGCCAACATCGTCCGTGTGCACGATGTGCGGGAGATGGTACGCGTAGCGCGAGTCGCCGATGCCATCGCTGGGAGTTCACAGCGTTCTCACCCAATAGGACAACCTCAGCACGCCCGATGATCTCAAGCGTCATCCACATTGCCCTCGCCATTCTCGATATCGTCATCGTTGCATTCATCGCCTATCAGCTACTGCTCCTCATCAGAGGCTCAAGGGCGACGGAGATGCTTGTAGGGTTGCTGGTTATCGTTGTGGTATCTCTTGTGGCCTACTGGTGGGACCTCGGGGGGACGAAATGGATAATCTCCACACTGAAGGCAGTGTGGGTCGTTGCTTTCGTGATTCTGTTCCAGCCCGAGCTGCGCCGGGCCCTGGCTCAGCTGGGGAGGAACAGACTTGTGCGGGCGTTTCTACGGATCGAGCAGAGCGAGGTGGTGGACGAGATCATCGGTGGTGTTGAAGGTCTAGTCGACAAGAAGATCGGGGGGTTGATTGCGATCGAGCGGAGGACAGGTCTCAAGGAATACATCGAGACCGGAGTTCTGGTCGAGGCACGTGTGTCGGCAGATCTGATAACCACCATTTTCATGCCTCACTCCCCGCTCCACGACGGGGCTGTTGTGATCCATGGCGATTCGATCGTTGCCGCTGGCTGCATCCTTCCGTTGAGCGAAGATACCAGCCTTGAGCGCGAACTCGGGACCCGTCACCGTGCGGCCCTCGGGCTGAGCGAGGAGACGGATGCCGTGTGCGTAGTGATTTCGGAGGAGACGCAGAAGGTCTCGTTTGCCTCGCGGGGGAAGCTCGTCTGGGCAGTCGATTCCCCTTCTCTGCGAAAGAACTTGCTGAAGGCACTGGGTCGAGACGGAGGGGTGTAGAGAGCACTCAATCGGCGGAGGAGATAGATGGAGGGAAGCAGGAGAGAGACGCTGATCGGTTTCTTCATCGTACTGGTTGTAGTCTTCGGGGTATATGTGGCGACGCTTCCGCCTACGGTCTCTTTCTGGGACTGTGGGGAATTCATCGCTGTCTCCTACATTCTGGGAGTGCCCCATCCTCCCGGGTCTCCCCTGTACGTCCTGGTGGGCAGAGTCGTAGCGATCCTGCTCTCGATGTTTGATGAGGTTGCGTTTCGGCTAAACCTCTTCTCTGCCATATCGGGGGCGCTCGCCTGCGCGCTGCTGTTTGTCCTGATCGTCAAGGTGGTGCGGGAGTGGCATGGCAAGCTGCTGAAACTCGAAGAGAGACTGATACTGTACGCTGCTGCTGCAGCCGCTTCGTTCATGATAGCGTTCTCGTCTACCTTCTGGGACAACTCGATCGAGGCAGAGGTCTACTCCCCGGTGGCCGTCATCATGCTGATCGTGACGCTGCTCGCGCTCATCTGGCAGGATAGGGTGCGGGAGGCGGGGAGCAAGAAGTTGCTCATCGTGTCAGTCTATCTCCTGTCGCTCAGCATCGGGATCCACCTCTCAGCTATGCTCGTCGCTCTTCCCCTTATGATATTTGTCGTGATCTGGAATCGCGATTCGGTGTTCGACAAGCGATTCGTTCCTGCTATTCTCGCTCTGGTGTCGATCTGGGGAGTAGTGCGGCTCTCGGAGGCATGGACCGGAACCACAGCCTTCATAATCGGCGCGGTTCTCGCCGGTCTGGCGCTCTACGTTGCATGGGAGAGGACCTGGAAGGTTGACCATCCCGCAGTGCTCGGCACGATCGCTGCCCTGGCATTTTGTCTCTGGGGGCTGTGGAAGGGGGAGATAGTGCTGTTCGCGGCCGGGGTGGGTGCATTCCTCGTCTTTGCGTACTGGGGCGGGAAGCTGTACCAGGACTGGAAGGGAATAGCGGTGCTCGTCTTCGTGCTCGGGCTGACCGTACAGTTCTATCTGCTGGTGCGGGCGCACCACGATCCGGGAATCAATGAGGTCGCACCTACTACGTGGCGGGCCTTTCTCGATGTCCTCGAGCGGAAGCAGTACGAGCCATATCGGTTCTTGCCGCGAAAGACCGACAACGGGATCGGTCCGGTGGCTGCCTACGTTCAGCAGCTCCTTGTCTATTTTCAGTACTTCAAGATACAGTTCACGCCCCTCCCCATGTGGTCTAACGATCTCTCGAGAGCTGGGTCTGCTGCTGCGGCCTTTGTGAAAGCGCTGTTCGGTCTGCTCATCCTTCCTCTGGGCTTCTGGGGAGCGTGGGTGCACTACCGGAACGATCGGCGTCGTTTTCTTCTCCTCGCCCTCATCTTCTTGATTACGAGCGTCGGGCTGGTCACATATCTCAACATGAAATACTCGCCGAGCGACCCTAACCCTCTACACAATCCCGACGAGGTGCGTGAGCGTGACTACTTCTTCGCTGCTTCGTTCCTCTATTTCGGCTTTTTCGTCGGGATGGGTGCGTGGGCGGTCCTGAGGTGGTTGTGGGAGCGGATCTCGGCGACGATCGCCGAGCGCCCGGCCGCCATCTCGCTCGGTGCGGGGATATTGCTCCTGTCGACCGTGCCCCTCCTCAGTCACTACGAGACGCACAACCGGTCGAATAACTGGATCCCCCATGACTACGGCATGAACATGCTGGCGTCGTGCGATGAGGGAGGAGTGATCTTCACCAACGGCGACAACGACACGTTTCCGCTCTGGTTCGTCCAGGAAGTAAAGGATTTCAAGAAGAGTGTCACCGTAGCCAATCTCAGTCTATTGAATACACCATGGTACATCAAACAGTGTAAGCGGCGAGGGGTCCCGATCAGTCTCACGGATGAAGAGATCGAAAATCTGCGTCCACGGTCCATCCGCGAGGACGGAGTGTCGCTGTACCCGTTTCTCCGCGGCGGGGAGGTCTGGTATGTCGCCGAGACTCGTGAGATCTTCCGATCAGTGACGCAAGATGGGAAGACGTACTGCCAGGATCGCAGCGGGAAGCTCTGGGAGTTGACATCCCTATTGGTGAAAGATTATGCAGTCCGGGATATCATTGCGTCAAACACGGGGCTCGATCTGACGCTCGACGAGCTCTCGCTTTCGACCGAGGAGTTCCTGGACCTGGTGATGAAGGATTACGATGGCAAAATAGCCGTCTTCTTCGCAGTTACGGTTTCCCAGGATAATCTCGGTGGATTTCAACCGTACTTGAAACTCGAGGGCCTGACCTACCGGCTCGTGCCGGAGCCGGGCGAGAGCCAGATCGATGTGGAATTGACCTGGCACAACGCTCATGAGGTGTACAACTACCGTGGGATCTTCGACGATGCCGTGTACAAAGACAAGAATACACAGAAACTTCTGTCCAACTATGCGGCAGCATTTTTCCGGCTCGGGATAACATACCGCGATATGGGGGATTTGGATAAGGCTATCGCAGAGTTCGAAGATGGGGCCCGGTTCAACCCGCCTGATTTGACACCATTCGACTACCACCTCTCTGTTCTGTTCATCCAGACGGGGCAGTTGGAGAAGGCCGAGGAGCGACTGGTGGCGGCTATCGCGCGGACCCCGGAGCTGTCGTTCTTCCGAACCCAGCTCGGATATGTATACCATCAGCAGGGGCGGCTCGATGAGGCTATCAGTGCATACCGGGATGCGATCCGACTCGATCCAAGGGACGCCCAGGCATATAGGAATCTCCTCACCGCCTACGAGAACAGGGGAGATACGCAGTCGGTGATTCGCGCTCTCGAGAACTGGCTGGCGAGAAATCCGCAGGATGAGGGGGCGCGGAATATGCTCAATCAGTTCCTGAGGAGAGGGGACACGTTGTAGGAGAGGGGACACCTTGTAGGAGAGGCGGCACGATGTAGGCGCGGGCTGAGATTCGGTCAACTCTGCCGGCGGAGAAGAGGGGGAGTTCGGCGAGAAGATGGAGAGGCTCATGCACGGGGGCGTTCGACAGGGCGCCCCCGATTCTCGTCAAGCCAGGAGTGGAGTGTGAGCGCGCCGTCTCTCAGACGGGCGTATGTGAAGTGACGCATCCAGTCGCCCAGATTTACATACGTCTTCCCTGCCTGGGTGTGCAGAGAGGGGCGGTGGCTGTGGCCGAGGATAACGGCATCGAGCGGGCCCTCGAGCATCGATTTCGCATATGCGAACAGATGGCGTTCGGTGGTGACATAGCTGTTGACATTGTTGCTTCTGCTCAGTCTCGATGCCACCTGGGCGATCCGGATGCCGATATCGGGATGGAGGAGCGAGAAGAGCGTGATATTCACGGGGTTACGGAGTGTCGCTTTGAGGAGGCGATATCCGAAATCTCCGCTCGTCAGACCGTCGCCATGTGCGACAAAGAGCCGCCGGCCCTGAATGGTCGTGGTCAGCGTATTACGGACGACATCGATGCCGAGTTCATGCTGGAAGAAATTGCCGATCCAGTAGTCGTGGTTTCCCACCACATACGTGATAGGGATGTCCGATCTCCGCAGCTCATAGAGCTTGTTGACGATGCGGTAGTGCTGACGGGGTATGACCGCGCGATATTCGAACCAGAAATCGAATAGGTCGCCTACGATAAAGAGAGATCCCTCACGCGAGTGCACAAGGCTGAGGAACTCGATGAGGGTATCTTCCTTCAGTCTCTCGCGGTCCTCCGAGTCGACGCCCAGATGAGCGTCGGAGACGAAATAGCACTCATCGTGCATGACAGTCGCTCCACGTCCAGGATCTCGTATGCCTCCGGCCGCACGAGGCTACCACACTCGGCTGGGAAATGCAAGAGATCATGTCGCCCGGAACGCTCGGCACGGCAACAGCAGGGATCATGTCGCCCCTTGCAGTAGAGACGACTGAAAAAGGGGCGGCCGTGCGCCCCTGATGGTGATATGTCCTAGTGAGGCAAAGCGCGGCCCCGTGCTCGGAGCTGAATCGTTGAGGTCGGGCAGATCTTCGGCCGGACGGCGAAGCTGACACTCCCTCCTGGCGACACTGCGGCCCCTCGCCAGCGGCCGGGTACGCGGGCCGAAAGGCCAGAAGGAGTAATCGAGCAGGCCTCGGAGGCGGGTCTCCTGTGAGACTGCAGTACATACCGCCTTCCCTGCAATCTCCCCCTGGCATTCGAGGGGTGTTCCCGAATGGCGCGGCCAGAAACGCGCCTGATTGATCGACTAGATCCTATCGCGGATCTCCAGTGCCTCTTTGCGCCCCTCCTTGCACGCTTTAGAGATGTCCATGAGTGCCTTTCTCACCCGGGGAGCTGCCGCCTTCACGCCCTTCATCTCCAGTTTCTCGATGTCCGGTTGCATCGATTCCAGGATCGCCTTGATCTGATCGACGCTCTTCATGACTCCTCCTTCCTGGTGGTAGATACCTCTTGAGGCGCAGTGAACCTCCACATCGGCCAACTGACTCTCTGTGCCGCGACCCGGGACGAGAGTACGGACGATCCGCAAACGGTCATCGGCGATCCGCCGACGGACCGAGCGGGTCACCTACGGGTGCCTCAGGCCTTTGAGGTCGCCGTGAGGACATTTTCCACACATCGGGCCGTCCTGTCAAGCAAAACCGACAGGCCTGACCTCCTGGTCTGCCTGCTACTCCCCTGCACCTTCCCTCAGCCACAGGCGAAGCGTCTCGGCGATCGTCGCCGGCGCGTTGCCCTCCGCTCTGTTGTTCACATACAAGTACGCGGCCATCTCACCCGCAATAGCGCGGCCCATCAGGTTCACCAGATCCCGGCGGAGCCGCGGCCATGGGTCGGTGATCGCCTCGTATGGCTCGAACTGCTTTACGGCGTCCGCGTAGGTCCTGCCGGGCCGCAGCAGTGCGCGGGCCACCACGATGTCCGTGGTCAGGACATTCTCGTCCTGGGCCTGGATCCCTATGGGGGGCATGCGCGTCCAGCCGTTGAAGACGTGGGCCACTGAGTGCCGACGCAGGACATCGAAATATGGGCGGCCGAGGAGGTCCCGGTTGCGGATCTCCACCGCATAGGCGTATCCAGCCGGGAGCTCGCCGAGGAACCGGTCGAGACGCTCCAGGAAATCCCCATCCCGCCACACGCCCACGGGGAGCGAGCCGAACTCGAACATGAGCGGGCCAAGGCGGGGGCCGAGGGGTTCGATCCCGGGCAGGAAACGGTCAACGAAGACAGCCGGATCGAGAAAAGCCTCATTGAGAGTCCCGCGGCGTGTTCCATACCGCTGGTGTGTTGGATACTTCCAGACCGTAAGCTCTTCAGTCACCTTGAGCCCGAACTTGAAGAATTCAGGCGTCTGGTCTGCCATGCGGCGCATGGAGGCCGCCGTGGGGAAGGAATAGAAGGTGAAATCGACTCCCACGGACGGGAAGACCTCGGCGTACTCCTCGAGACATTTCGCCGCAAACGCCTTCTCATTGGGGTAGTCACGATTGTAGACCACACCCTTCCACCCCGCATATCTCCATGAGGAGGTACCGAAGTAGATCTGCTGCTCCCGCGCGAGCGGCCAGCATTGCTTGAGCCCTTCCCGTACCTCCTCGCGAGACATCAGGTCTTCCTGTTCCATCATGACCTCCGCTGCTATCGGTGTCGGCGCCATTATGCCACGGCAGGATCTACTTTGCAAGTGACAAGTGGGAGTCCGCGTCCACCCCACTGCGTTACGCCTCGCGGAGGAGACTGCGCCCGACAGCGCGGCCTTTCCTGAAAGATGAGAGGGAGCGGGCGGAACGAGCAGCTGAGGACGAGACAGAGGAAGGAGCGGCAGTGCAGAGCAGCAGGAACAGGGAGCGGCAGAAGGAGGGAGTACCGGCAGCATGGGGCAGGTGTTGAGGATGGAGAGAAAGAAGGCATTTGGTTCGCCAGGGATCGGACATTGCAGTTGTGCATTGACAGGGAGGCGCAAAATGCTTGACAGCGGTGAGCTCTTGTGATAATCTCTATTCTGACGAATCAGGCGGAAGTTCGACGGTCGCGGCCGGAGAGCGCCCTCGCTCCTTCATAGTGCGGGAGGTGGCAGGGCGTGACTGTCAGCGGCCATCTGAGGGAGCACTTACTTGCGCTGGCTCCTGAGCGCTTCTGGGGGCGGGAACCCTTCAAGGAGGACGCACTATGCGTATGAGGCGGCTCGCAGGCATGCTGCTGTGCGCGGCTGCGGCGTCCATGATGTCAGGCATGGTCGGGCCGGCCTGGGCAGGTGTAGAGCGAGTCGGTCTGGTGGAGGTCATGGTGTGCGCAGGCTCACCGGAGAGTGGGCTCTCAGAGACGGCAGCGGCGGACCTGGCGGATCTGTACGGTGAGCGCCAGATGGCGCTCCTCGCCTATCACCCATCGGACGACGGGCTCGGCACGGTCGAGACAGATGCGCGGATTTCTGCGTACGGTGATCCCGGATTGCCGTTCTGCATCTTTGATGGCATGGTGCCTGTCGCACACGGCTGGGGGACCGTGCGGCGCGCGTACGAGGGGCGGCTTGACGACCGGCTGGCGCTGGATCAGATGAGCCCGATCGATGTGGCCGTCGATTTCATCATAGCAGGGCCGGATACCACGGCGAGGGCCCGCGTTCTGGTCGTCGATGCCCTCGGAGCCGGGACCTACGAGGTCCATATGGCAGTCTTCGAGGACAGCGTGACGCACGAGACCGATCTCTATCGCTATGTCGTGCGCGATCTGCTCGATCCTGAGGCCCTGACGGTCTCCGTTCCGGGCGACAGCCAGGTCGTCGAGCACACGATCTCAATCGCACCTGAGTGGGAGCTCTCCCGTGTCGGCGTCGTGGCTTTCGTGCAGGATGTAGTATCGATGGAGGTGCTTCAGGCCGGGGTGTATATTCCCGATGTGCGGAAGGCAGAGCACAATGTCTCCCTGCGCCGGGGAGGGACGAGTCTGATGGTGCTGGAAGAGATCTTCCCCGGATTCTGGCAGGCGGTATCAGATACGTGCGGGTACCGGAACGTAGGTGCATCGCCTGATGCGGATAGCATGGTCATTCTCCTTGATCAGGATCTCCCCGGCGGCTGGAGGGCTGACCCGTGTACCGGGGCCATCTGCCTGCTGGGCGATTCTGTTCTCGTCCCGTTTCCCTACCCTCCTGATACGACCGAGGTCCTCCATCTCAGTATGTTCCTGGACAGCACACAGGTGCCGGTTAACGACTCACTCATGGCCGAAGCTGCGGGCAGCCGGATCAGGCTCACGGTACGGTCCTACCTCGATCCATCCCGTGATCAGACCGTCGAGTATATCCTCGTCACCGATACGATGCCTGATATCATGTTCATCAACGGTGGCGACGAGACCGCGGAGGCTGCGTTTGCTGGGGCTCTCGAGGAAGGGGAGTACCGCCACACCGTCTGGGATCTGCTCTATCAGCATAGTCCGCAGGCATCCGAGCTGGCCGACTATGACGTCCTCATCTGGAACGGCGGCCAGTCAGGTGGGATGACGGCGGGAGAGGAGGCAACGCTTACCGGGTACCTCGACGGCGGGGGAGGGCTGTACCTCTCGAGCCAGGACTATCTCGACTACCTACTGCCGGGCGGCAGCACCCTGTCCCAGGACTACCTCCATGTGGGGTCGTGGAGCACAGATGTGGGGTGTGCGGTTGCCACCGGAGATCCCGGTGACACGATAGGTGACGGCCTGGTGCTCCCGCTCGACTATGCGACCGTCGGATACGATGACTGGTCTGACGAGCTGTACGGCGGGGATCGGGTCTTCTCGAATCCGGGCGGGAATCGGTGCGCCGTCGCGTACCACTCGGGAGATTCCGGGACGTTTGCCGCGATCTTCACCGCCTTCCCGTTCGAGGCGGTGAGCGAGGCGGCCCCGGACCCGAACAACAGGGCTACCCTTATGGGTCGAATAGTGGAGTGGCTCCTCTCGCCCATAGCTACTGAGGTGGCGGATGGGCCTGGTGGCCTCGCCGAGCCGACCGCCTTCTGGCTGGGGCAGAATCGGCCGAATCCCTTCTCGGGCAACACGCTGATCAGCTATGCTGTAGGGCCGGAGAGGGCGAATGTCTCTATCTCGATCTACAACGTGCAGGGGCAGCTCGTGAGGAGATTGGCGGATGGGGAGCATGCTCCCGGCCGGTACGTCGTCGAGTGGGATGGCTGCGATCAGCGGGGGCGGCCGACGGGGACCGGGATCTACCTTCTGGCGATGCGGCCGGGAGGAACTGGCGGCGACGAGAAACTGTTATTGAAGAAGATGGCGCGCGTCCGGTGAGGAGGGAACGTGCACCTGGGAGGATGTCAGTTTACAAAGGAAAGGGGGGACGTGCCGGAACGAATGCGAATGCTTGCCGGAAGCAGCAGGACGTGGAAGTGTCCGGGTGGTCGGAGGATGAGAACTCACCAAGGAGGGTGATGATGAGAGGATTGCGATACTTCGTGCCGGTCGCGATCGCTGCCGTGATGCTGGCAGCGGCAACGGCGTCTGCCGCCGATCGGGCCGTGCTGACAGAGCTCTTTACGTGGACATCGTGATCGAGCTGTCCAGTCGCGGAAGCGGCACTCGGCCAGTTGGCCGGGGAATATGATCCGACCCAGATCGCACCGTTAGTGTGGCATGTCGGGAGTGGCGATCCGTTTGCGACCAGCGAGACGTGGGCTCGGTTCTATTACTACAATCTGGTCTACACGCCCACGTTCATGCTCGATGGGTGGGATCAGTACGTCGGGACTAGTTACTATACAGTCAAATCGAAGCTCGACAATCACCTGCTCGACCCGAGTTCCGTGTCGATAGATGTTGCGGGTGTGATCGACGACACGGATGGGGAGGTAACTGTCGACGTCACTGCTCTGTACACCATCTCCCAGTTGAATCTGAAGGTCCGGATCGTTCTGTACGAAAGCCGGATCTACTGGGGTGGTAGGTGGTTCGACCACACGGTCCGCGATGTGTTGCCCGAGCAGAGCATCACGCTGAGCCAGCCGGGCGATCACGTCCAGGTGCAGCGGTCGTTCACGCTCCAGCCCACCTGGGTGGCCGAGAACATGGGGATCGTGGCCTTCGTTCAGAGCGACGTCGACAAGAGAATTCTCCAGGCAGCCAATCTGACAGAGGCGACAGTCTCCCTCACCCCGCATGCGCTTTCCTTCCCGCGCGGCAGCACGATGGGGTACTCAGCTCTGCTGATGAGCAACATGGATAGCCCACAGACAGTGGTCGCATACGCCGAGGTCTGGCTCCCGAACGGGAATCCGTACCCCGGTAACCCCGTGAAGGGACCTGTCAACGTGCCGCTATCGGCGTATCAGGTGCGGCAGCTCCAGCTCGGGCACCATATTCCGATGGGCGCTCCGCTCGGCGATTACATCTACAAGGTGACGCTCGAGAACCTCGGCGGAGACGTCATCGATGAGGATGAATTCGTCTTCACAGTGACGGAGTGAGTGTGTGCGTCGCTGCTGAGAAGTTGATGGGAGAGCGGTGCCAGTAACGCGCCGCGATGACTACCTGGGTACCACATGATTTGAGGGATAGGTCAGGCGGCGAGCCTTATCGTGGCTCGCCGCCTGAATTCTACGCTCCGATTCCTCTGGCCGGGTGTCGCCTGCTAAGGCTCCGGGCTCCCGGGGTTATGGAAGGGTGATCACGAACCAGCAGAGGTCGTCGTCGGTAATCATATTGGGCGGCGTGCCAACGCACCCGCGATACTCGTACAGGCCCAGCGGCGCGGTAGCGGGAACAGAGTGATTCACGGTGCGCTGGGCTGACTCTCGTGGGCCGAGGGACACAGGAACAGGGCCCGCCACCGGGTTGCCGGGGAATGGCTGGCCACCGGGCATGATCACATCAGTCCATCCGTAGAAGTCTTTCGGCTCGTTAGTATTGTTCGTCACCGTCACGATGATGCTGAGCGTACCTCCCTGCGGGACGACGGCGCCGGCGGGCCGGACCTCCACCTCGAGATCCTTGCCTCCCACGAAGTAGAATGTCTCTCCCGGCCAGGAAAGCTTGTCATAGGCCTCCACGCCCATCACGCCCCGTCCGCCATATCCCCAGCCGGTTCCCCAGCTGTTCTGGAACAGGAAGCGTTCAGGGGTAGCCGTGTTGTCGTACCCGTAGAGCGCGTATGCATGTCCTCCCAGAATGGAGCAGGGGCAATCGAGGCACAGACAGCCGGCTCCGTAGAAGCACGGAGAGCAGACCGAGGATCCACCGAGCACCATCCCATGTCGATAGATGCTGTTCGGGATTTCGAGGACATCGTTTATGACGTGATGGCTCTTCAGAGTGAAGTCGTTACCGCAGGGGCCGGAGACATTGGGACACTGGCCAGTGCAGGCCTCTCGCCCGCCGTTCGTGCAGCCAGCATGCTCCGGGCCGGCGTACATGTACTCAGGATATGGTTGACACTCCTCTGTGCAGCAGCCTTCGTGGGTGATGACTTCGGCTGCTCTGCTCATCCACGAGCCTGCGCACTGACCGCAGTAGGGATTATCGATCATCATCGTTCCATCGGTGACGATGGCGTTTGTGCACGCGCCCTGGCCGCAGCCCGACGAAGCGCAGAATCCCGATCTGCCGCAGTCGGACTTGAGGTTCAACTGTTCAGGCCAGGTCCGGCTCCTGTCGTACATATACTCGCGGCTGAGGGGATAGAACAGGCACTCGCATTCGCCCTGCGGACCCTTCTCGCAGTCGCAGGTGTAGTAGTGTGAGTCCCCTGTCCCGTCGTAGCACGTTCTTCCGCATTCCCACCATTCGCAGGTGATCATGGCAGCATGGCCGACGCACGATCCATACCCATCTTGGTCGCGGACCGTAGGGAGGACGGCGAGAGAGAAGACATCGGGGATGGGGAGGTCGAGTTCTCCCCTCGGCTCCGCTCGCTCCTCGGAGGGGGAGGCCTCTTCCCTGGTCGCTAATGGGAGGCCATTCCGGATGGCGCTTCTGAGGGGCGCTGTCGTGAGCAGGCGCGGGCACAGGCCGCCCGGCATTCCCAGGGAAGTGACGTCGATCCTGACGAGGCCGTTCGCCGCGGGGATCCCGAAGTACAGAACGAAATCATCTCCCCGTGGGATCAAGATGAGTCGGGCATCGCTGTCTTCCTCCAGGCCCACCCACGAAAGGGCGAGTGATTCCAGATTCTCCCACTGGGCCCGGTCGATGGAGAAGACGGGCCGCCCCCCTGGTTTCCAACCGGGAGTGGACATGAGCTCGCCCGTGTATGGATGGTAGGTGAGGAACCCGCCGACTACGCCGTCGCGGCAGACCGCCACCCACCAGCAGAGAGGGCCGTCTTCGTCGAACAGGAGCCTCGGTGTGCCTGCGGCTGTCCCCTCGTACAGTGTATACAATTCCCTGGCGATGATGGCGTCTGGCTTCTCTTCGAGGCGTGCCTGGTTCACCCGTGCGCACACGGCGAGATAGTCCGCTGCCTGGTCGAGGATCTGCTGTTGCGGCACGACGGAACGGGTGAGCTCGGAGTGCGGGGCCGTTTCAGCGCGATAGGCGCCATGGGCGGGGAGACGAGTCCCTGAGATGAGGACGGCGAGGCTGACAAGGACAAGGCAGAGATACACGTGGGGTTTCATTTCGTTCGCTCCTTGTGGTCCATGACGGTAAGCCGTTGCTGCTCCTGATGGTAGCGAAGTGATCGA
>Ga0111224_1007_pt1 | contig 64542 bp, 54 predicted proteins | sample DeeMarSWOR152_54_FD_80388 | JGI IMG/M metagenome (GOLD analysis project Ga0111224, IMG submission 80388) | candidate division TA06 bacterium DG_24
CCGTACAGAGAGAACCTGAAGAGCATAGCACCCTCGGATCTGATGTCCTCTCATGTCAGGATGAGGGCAGGTCGGGCGACGTTGCGAGACTGAGTGCCTGTCCCTCTCTTCTCAGGGTGGGCGGTCCTGGTGAACGGGTGACACCTCCCCGTTGAAGGAGTGATGGGCTCCTGTTGAAGGGCCGCACGCTCCTGTTGAAGGGCCGCACGCCTCCGTTGAAGGGCCGTACGCTTCCGTTGAAGGGCCGCACGCTTCCGTTGAAGGGCCGCACGCTCCCGTTGAACGGGGCCACACGCTTCTGTTGAAATGGCCGCACGCTTCTGTTGAAGGGGTCATACGCTCCTGTTGGAGGGGCTACACGCTCCCGTTGAAAGGGCCACCTGCTCCCGTTTCGTCGAACTCGGCGGTCGGAATTAGATCGATCATACACGCACTACTCGAGGATCGTCAATGAGAGATATGCCGGGGGAGGCGTGCGGGCGTTGATCGCCGTACCACGCAGGATCACTGTGATAGACAGATTCCCTATGGCAGACAGGACTTCCGGGTCAGACAGGACTTCCGGGTCAGACAGAGACCCCGCGGCGGACAGGAGCCGCGGGGCAGATAGAGACCCCACGGCAGACAAGATTCTTACCTCAGACAGGATCCGAGGGGCAGACAGAGACCCTACGGCAGACAGGATCCCCGCGGCAGATAGAATCCACGTGGCAGAGAGGATCCCCACGGCACACAGAATCTAGAAGGCAGAGAGAGCCGTATGTGGGCACGTCAGGGTGGTCCTACGATCACTGGCGCGGCCCTTTCTACGCCCCTGATGTGGCGAAGAAGGATTGGTTCGCGTTCTTCGCGAAGACATTCTCGACGGTAGAGCTGAACGCGACCTTCTATCGGCTGTTTCCCGAGAAGACATTCGACTCCTGGGCGGCGAAAGCTCCCGAGGACTTCATCTACGCGGTCAAGATGTGGCGGATGGTCACGCACCGCAAGCGGCTGGTGAACGTGGAGCAAGACGTCGCGTCATTTCTTGTCCGAGCCCGGCGGCTCGATGAGCATCTCGGGCCGATCCTCATCCAGCTCCCTCCTGGAGTGCATCGGGACGATGCCCTGTTGGGTGACTTCTTGGCGCTCATCGGGGAGACGTGTCGTGATATCGGCGCCGAGGGGATGCGCTTCACTCTCGAGTTCCGACACGCCACATGGTTCGACGACAAGGTCTACTCACGCCTCGAAGAGGCTGGCGTCGCCCTCTGCCTTCCTGATCGAGAGGGACTCGAAGTACCGCGGGTGGAGACGGCAGACTTCATCTATGTCCGGTTTCATGGCCGCCCCCGTGTACACTCCGGCTGCTATACGCGCCAGCAGCTCCGCCCCTGGGCTACGTGGATCAATGGACAGCTCGACAACGGGCGCGATGTGTACGTGTACTTCAATAACGACCTTCACGCCTATGCCGTGAAGAACGCACGTGAGATCGCAGCGCTCCTGGGGCTCGATGACGGGCTACAATCCGTGGGCGCGTGAGCGAATGTGAAAGCGACACGCAGCCCATGAGAAGAGAGCGGAGAAGAGGACAAGCATGAGCGGGTTCAGCCAGAAGGGGAAATAGCCGGTCTCCCCGAAGCCGCGCCTGATACAGTCGGCACAGTACGAGAGCGGGGAGATCGGTGCGAGCCATCGTGCCCAGGCCGGCATCTCGGCAATCGGCACGAATATCCCGCTCACGAACAGGAGGGGGAGTCGGACGAGGTTGGAGAGCATCATAATGTATGAGGGGCCGTGCACGGGCGGTGCGGCGAGGAGTACGCCGAGTGATGAAAACGCCAGCGCACCCAGTACGATTCCGCAGACAAGGGATGTTGCGGAGGCCACTGCTGTGTCGGTGAAGGCCAGTCCCAGCAGGAGTGGCACAAGTGAGAAGCTGATCCCGAAGGCAAAGCCACTCAGGACGTCGCCGGCGACGATCGCCTGGATGGCTATGGGGGTGGAGATGAGGCGTTCGTATGTCCGAGACGTACGTTCCCACGGAGTGACGAGCGGGCCGACGGCGGAGGCAGTGAACCAGAGGGCCATTGCCACCATGGCCGGCACGATGCGATCTGCCGGCATGCTGCGGCCGAGGCTGAAAGCGAGAAAGAAGAAGACCGGGAATAGAACGCCGAAGATCAGCACCGGCGGCTTGAAGTAGTAGATGAGGGCATTCTTCTTTGCGACCGTCACTGCGCCACGGGCCTGCTGGCTGAGGAGGGCTGATCCGCTCTCCGCCGTACTCACGACCACACCTCCGTTAGGGAGATCCGTTCGACTCAGTGAGGAAGAGATAGACGTCCTCGAGAGAGGGCTTACGAGTCGAGATAGCGGCGATATCATATCCTCGCTCTGTGGCGAGGGTAGCGATCTGCTGGGCGACCTGCCCTGGTTGCTCCGAGTACAACACATATCTGGAGGCATCCCGCTTCACAGCGGTCACATCGGGGATAGCCTCCAGTTCGGCTGCGGGAGGTGACTCGCCGGCGAACTCGACGTCGACAGACTGGCGCGACCTCGCAACCCGCATGAGACCCTCGGTCGTATCGATCGCAGCGATCTTGCCGTGGTCGATGATCGCAACCCGGTCGCAGAGTTCTTCCGCCTCCCCCATGTTGTGAGTGGTGAGGAAGACCGTCAACCCCCTTCGGTTTCGTTCTGCCACGATCTGACGGATGAGGCGAGCGCTGGCCACGTCGAGGCCGCTCGTGGGCTCGTCGAGGAAGAGGAGGTCCGGATCCCCGATCAGGGCCATGCAGACCATCAACCGCTGCCGCAACCCCTTGGAGAGCGCGCGTCCCTTTTGGGCTCTGCGGTCTTGGAGGCCGAACGTCTCCAGGAGCTTTCCCCCATTAGCATTACATTCTGCCACACGGTCAGATCCACATAGACGTTGGCATCCTCAGGGAGGATGCCCAGGTGGCGCCGGGCTGCGATGGCCTTGGTCCGTATGTCATGCCCGTCGATTGAGGCAGAACCTTCCGTAGGGTCAATGACTCCGGTGAGCATTCTGATCGTAGTCGTCTTCCCCGCGCCATTGGGGCCGAGGAAGCCGAAGATCTCTCCCCGGTGTACCTCGAAGTCGATGTGGTCCACCGCGACGAGTTCACCGTAGTGTCGGGTGAGCCCACGGACTCTGATCATCTCATCCATCGGCTATCGCACGCGCTCCATCGTTGGGAGGCAGTTGGCACTTCCCGGGCGGATAAGGCCCTTTGCGAGCTGACACTCATCGAGTAGCTGGCGCTCGTCAGGCAGCCAGGACCACAGGCAGATGGCGCCCCTCGGGCAGATAGCGTCCCTCAGTCAGACAACGCACCTCCGCAGCCAGATTCCCGGGGCAGCGACCACCACGCGGGTACCTGGCCGTGTGCGAACGAGGGACCGGTTCAGACGTTGCCCTTCTTCTTCTCCTCGTCGACACAGGGGTGGTCTTTGACGTCGCCGTGGCACTCCCTGATCTGTTCAGGGGTGCACTCTTCTGGCTCGCCTTTGAGGGCTTCGGGCTTCTGGCAACCTTTCTTCTTCTCCTCACCCATGTTACTCATCCTTCTTCTTCTTTGAGCGTTTCGCGGCGGCGCAGGCAGCGGGCCGCACCGTGGTGGGGGTCTCGAGGAGCCGACCGGCGGCATGCTTCCACTTCGCCAGCGTCTCCTCGTTGAGTCTATAGTGAACGTAATAGCCCCGCTTCTCCGGGATGACAAGATCTGCCCCGCGCAACACCCGCAAATGCTGTGACACGGCCGCTGCCGAGACATTGAGTCTTGCGGCGAGGACGTTGACACAGAGGGCCCTCCCTCTGAGGAGCATGACGATCTGAACCCTCGTGTCGACCGACAGTGCCTTGAACATCCGGGCAAGCTTCTGGGACTGAGCCATTGGCGAACGTCTCTGTTAGTGGAAAAGCCGGCAGCAATATTTAAGTGTCTGCTTAAATACTAAAGTACTCCGGTCAGTCTGTCAAGGGAAATCTGCATTCATTTCGAAGTTCGCTCGGTTTGCATTCCTCTAACTTTTGGCTTGACCTCTGGGCGTGATTGCAATATTCTAGGCACTGTCAAGAAGCGAGAACCCACTTCGGCAAGTCGGTCTTTTTGGTCGTTGTGCGTCGTTCAAGCCGTGTTTCCGCAATGCTGTGGTACAGCGCAGGAGCCCGACGTCAGGACGCCCTTCGAAGGGACCGGTCGATTGGTCATCTCGCTGTTGCTTTTTCGGTCTGCGACTCCGGAAAGAGTCGGGAGAGGGCGTGGCTGCTGGCGCCCGAGAAAGGAGGTGAGGGAAGGGCAGAAGAGGCCTTAGTAGGTGGTGTGGGGAGCGAGGGCAATCGTGGCGGTAGTGAACACTCCGTAGTCTCCCTCTCAAGATTCTGGGCACTCAACAGCGAGGTAGAGTATTATGCGACGCACTCTCACTATTTTTGTGGCGATCTCCATGATCGCGTTCGCGGCAGCAGCCGCAGACCTGTCGGCAGTTGTGGATATGGACGGGGATGGGCGTGACGATGCCACGCTGGAGATCGTCGCTCATGCTGGGCCTGTAGCTGGTCAGGCGACCGATGACGTCGTCCATTCGATCCCCACGCCACAGGGCGTGCAGACGATCGTCTGGGTGTGTGAGGGCGATCAGACTGAGGGCACGCTCTTCGTCTGCGATCTGTGGGACCTGGTCATGTACGAGCTCGATCCGGCCACCGGCGATGTGCTCAACAGCTTTGCGGCTGTCGGGTCTGGTGCTCATGGCCTGGCCTGGGATGGGCAGTATCTCATTCAGAACGAGTACGGTGCCTACACTGCCCATTTTACGGATAAGAACACGGGCATGGTCTACTACAGCCAGCCCTCCTCAGGCGGGTACGGTATGACCTGGGGGAAGTGGGGCAATCCGTACAATGATCAGTGGTTGTGGGTGGCCGACCACGGGACTGCAATGATCTACCAGGATGACTATTACACCGGCAACAATGTCTTTTCGTTCCCCGGGACCGGCACTACCGTTGGTGCCGCGTGGGACGGGAGCCATGTCTGGGACAGCAATTGGGTAGCGTCGACCGTAAGCCGGTACGATCCGAACACGGGTGCCCTTCTCAACACGATTGCGACACCGTATTGGAATCCGCGCGATCTGTGCTGGGACGGCCACTATCTGTGGACGATCCACTGGGAGAACCAGACCGCGTATCAGATCGACCTGTGGTTGAACGCCCAGCTGTACCCGGTCACCTGCTATCTGAACCCGCGCTACATCGAGAAACAGCCCGGTGATGAGATCACGTTCAATGCATCCGTGATGAATCATACGGATGCTCCCGTCGCGGTGGACCTCTGGATGGAGGCCCACCAGGTCGGGACGGGAGAGACGTGGGTCGGGGATGTCGCGCACGTCACTCTGGCGCCGGGGATCATGTACAATGTCTTCGTGACGAAGTATGTGCCGGGTTGCCCGACCACTCATGGGATGTGGGATCTCTATATGAAGTGCGGAGATTTCCCTGAGTGGGAGTTCCAGGACGGGATCGTCGTGAACGTCGTTCCCTAGAAGGGACGTCAGAGCTCGCTCGGGCCGGCAGACGAGCGCATGGCCCTGTCGCGAGTGTGTACATGCGTGCGCTGGCGGTGATGTAGGGGCGAGGTCCAGGTGGATAATCTGATGGTAGGGACAGTCCGGTACGCGGGCTGCCCCTTGTTCCGGTATTGTCCCGCTCCGGTTTCAGAGCCCTGCTGGTGCTGTTTTTCTCTTGACTTTCCTTGCAGCTTTGTGTATGCTTGCCCGGGTCGATAGGCGGGCATCACCCGGAGGTCAATGGCCTTTCCGGCCCCTGTGCGGGTCTGCTCGGACGGCAGGCCCGAAAGGGCGTGTACCTGTGGGAGAAGCCCGCGAGGGGATGAGTGTTCCCCTGTGGGATTGAGCGGCCTTCGTCTGTCTCTGTCCGCGCTCGAGCGAGAATGGCAGACGGGGCGACGAGGTGGTGGTGTGACTCAACGGGAAAGGGGGTGAGTGCGCGGGACGAGAGCCACGAGGAGTGGGGTGGGCCGATCGCTCCCGATTTTCATGTACTGGAGGAGTACCGGAGAAATCTGCGATCCACCTCTAGGGAGACTAGCCATTTGTAGGTAGACGAGGAGGGAGTATACGATGTGGCGCACACTTCCGATACTGTTAGCGTTTGCCGTGATCGCGGTTGCGGCGGTAGCTACCGAGATGGATGGGGTGGGGGTTACGGTTCCGGATCAGGGCGTTAGACATCTCACCGATGATCCCATCCATTCCATTCCTATACCGAGTGGCGGTCTGTCGATCGTCTGGGTGTGCCAGGGCGATCAGAATGATGCCACTCTCTTTATCTGCAGCATGTATGAGATTTACGAGGTCGATCCGGCGACAGGGACGGTTCTCAACCAGTTCCCCTCAGCCGAAGGGATCCACGGGCTGGCCTGGGATGGCCGGTATCTCATCCAGAATGGATACAACACAGGCACCATGTGGTTCAGCGACAAGCACACGGGGCAGGTCTACTACAGTCAGCCCTCACCAGGCGGGTATGGGATTGCCTGGGGGAAGTGGGACAACCCGTGGGACGACCAGTGGCTGTGGGTGACGGATTTCCAGGACCAGATGATGTATCAGACTGACTACTACACTGGCGGGTCCGTCGTATCCTTCCCGGTTGTGGGTGGCATAGGTGCGGCTTGGGATGGCTCCCATTTCTGGGATAGCAAGTGGACAACCGCGGAGCTCAACCGTTACGACCCAAACACTGGTGTCCTCCTCAACACGATCTCCGCACCACAGGGCAATCCGCGGGACATCTGTTGGGACGGCCACTACCTGTGGACGGTCCACCAGGAATCGATCGCCTGGCAGATCGACGTTTGGCTGAATGCGGGTCTGTACCCAGTCACTCAGTACCTGAACCCGCGGTACGTCCTGACGCATCGCGGCGAGTGGTTCACGATCAACGCCACCATCAAGAACCACACCGATATGGTGATGTCTCGGGACATCTGGCTCGAGGCCCAGCGTGTGGGGACGACGTTCACGAAGATGGTTGAGGGGCCTGTGCACGTGAATCTGCCGCCCGGCGCGTACATCAGCGTATTCCGTAATCTTCATGTGCCGAACGCCGCGCCGATCGACCTGTGGAATCTGTACATCAGGTGCGGTGAGCAATATCCAGTCTGGGATCAGCAGGACGGCATCCTGGTGGAGATCGCTCCGTAGACTGTGAGGCGTTTGCGCGCCAAGGTGCCGCTGGGCACGAGACGTACAGCCCGGGCGGGGTGTACCGGATGCCCTGGCATGTGGCGGCGGAGCTCAATTCAACAACTCACTATCCAGGGGGCAGCCTTTCTTATGGGCTGCCCCCTGCGTTTGGTGGGGGACACGGCTCATGACTGCACTCTGTGGAAGACAGATTTCGGAGTCGCTCTCTCGCGGTTCCCGAAAAAGGTGTTGATCGGGTTGCTCTCGCATCTTAGTATTTGAACTATCCGCGGCAGTCTGTCGCGAGGCGATAGCTGTTGTGCGTACCCCATCTTGCCACTGTGCGGTGCGAAGCCGTCACTGGAGTCGTTGAGAATGGGAGATCATGCCACGACCTTCGAGGGCGTTCTGGAGAGAGTAGTCTATACGAACGACGAGAACGGCTGGAGCGTGGTGCGGCTGGCGGTGAAGGGGAAGCGCGATCTGGTCACTGCTGTCGGGAGCCTGCCCGGGGTCCAACCGGGGGAGAGCCTTCGGCTGCGCGGAGAATGGGTGACAGACAGGAAGTACGGGGAGCAGTTCCGAGTCGACTCCTTCCTCACTGTCAAACCTTCCACACTCGTGGGCATCGAGAGGTACCTCGGCTCCGGGCTCGTCAAAGGAATTGGCAAGGTCATGGCGGCGCGGCTCGTGGAGCACTTCGGGCTGGAGACGCTCGACGTTATCGATGAGCATCCCGAGCGACTCACCGAGGTGGATGGTATCGGCCCGATACGGTCGTCGCGCATCACGCAGGCCTGGGAGGAGCAGCGGAAGATCAAAGACGTGATGCTCTTTCTCCAGTCGCACGGTATCTCGAGCACGTATGCGATCAAGATCTACCGCCACTATGGTGATAATGCGATCTCGGTGGTCAAGGAGAATCCATACCAGCTTGCCATCGATATCTTCGGCATCGGGTTCAAGACCGCCGATCGCATCGCCGGCCGTCTCGGGATCGCCCCGGATTCGCCGAGGCGGGCGGAAGCAGGTATCCTGTATATGCTCGGCGAGCTGTCGGATGAGGGACACCTGTACTATCCCAGGGATCGGCTCGCGAGCGAGGCGGTGACCATGTTGGAGATCGAGGCGGACATTATCGAGGCCGCCGTCGACAGGCTGGCCCAGGGGGAGCTACTCGCCGTAGAGCCCCTGTCCAGGGGAGGAGAAGCGGTCTATCTCAGGTCACTCCACACTGCTGAAGTGGGCGCGTCGCGTCGGCTGGCCGGGCTACTCTCGTCAGATGTGCTTCCGATACGGATCGACATACAGCGGGCTATCGAGTGGTTCGAGAGTCGGGAAGAGATCGCCCTTGCCCCTGCACAGCGGGAGGCTGTGGGGAAGGCGATCACGAGCAAGGTCCTCGTCATAACGGGTGGGCCGGGCACGGGCAAGACCACCCTCATCAATGGCATCATCCAGATACTGGAGAAGAAGGATCGGCGCATCCTCCTCTGCGCTCCGACCGGACGTGCCGCGAAGAGACTGAACGAGGCGACGGGTCGGGAGGCGAAGACGATCCACCGGCTCCTCGAGTTCAGTCCCAAGGCGATGGAGTTCATGCGCGGTCAGCACAATCCGCTCGACGCGGACATAGTTGTCATAGATGAGGTATCGATGGTCGATGCCGTTCTCTTCTATCACGTGCTCAAGGCGCTGCCGCAACATTGTCAGCTCATTCTCGTCGGCGATGTCGATCAGCTCCCGTCCGTGGGGCCCGGGAGTGTCCTGAGGGAGGTTATCGGCTCCGGGGTCGTGGATGTGGTCAGGCTGACAGAGATATTCCGTCAGGCCAGGGAGAGCCTCATCGTCGTCAATGCACATCGCGTCAACCGGGGTGAGATGCCTCTATTGAAGGCCGAGGGGCAGGACGATTTCGTCTACATCGAGAGGGAAGAGCCGGACGAGATAGTGGCGCTGATCAAAGATCTCATATCGGAGAGGATACCTGAGCGCATGGGGGTCGATCCTCTTGATGATATTCAGCTGATCACTCCCATGCATCGCGGGCTCCTCGGCGCGAGGAACCTCAATGCTGAGCTGCAGGCCCTGCTCAATCCGCGCGGTGCATCGATTATGCGGGGCAGCCGGATGTTCCGCGTGGGGGATCGCGTGATGCAGATCCGGAATAACTACTATCTTGAGGTGTACAACGGGGATATCGGCCGGATCGTCGATATCGATGACATAGAGAAGATGGTCTCGGTGCGGTATGAGGATCGGGTGGTGAGCTATGAGTATTCTGATCTGGATGAGCTCGTTCTCGCCTACGCCTGCTCGATCCACAAGTCGCAGGGGAGCGAGTTCCCGGTCGTCGTCATGCCCCTTCACACACAGCACTACGTGTTGCTCCAGCGCAACCTGCTCTATACAGGGATCACGCGCGGGCGGCAGACGGTCGTAGTCGTGGGGAGCAAAAGGGCAATCGCCATCGCGGTGAAGAACAGCAAGATCAAGACGCGCTTCACGCGGCTGGCCGAGCGACTGACTGCCCTCGCTTCACAAAGTTGAGTTGTGGTTCTCCTTTCCCTGCCTGCCGGTAGGATACTCTCTGATTGCTTTCTCGGGCCGAGGGCCCTCTGATTGCGCGGTGTGAGCGACTTACCAGCGTTCATATCGTACCAGTTCGGAAAGAGGCTTGCGGGTCTTGGGCCGCCGGCCGTCCGCCGGATAGCCCAATGGTGTGAAGGCGACGGGCTCGACTCCCCGGGGCAGGCCGAGCACCTCGCGTGCCGCCTGAGGATCGAACGCACCGATCCAGCATGTGCCGAGCCCTGCGTTGGTCGCTGCAAGGATGAGGTGGTCCATGACGATGGCCACGTCGATGTAACAGCGCATCATGGGTTCGCGGCTCGCGGCGCAATCTTCAGGGATCCCGCAGGCGCAGATGACGAACGGAGGTTGCACGAACCATTCTCTGTTGTAGATGCGCCGCAGTTCAGCCTCGCGGCCCGCAGTCGTGATCACGATGAGCTGAAACGGCTGCTCGTTCCCGGCAGTGGGCGCAAGGCGCGCCGCCTCGAGTACCTCCGCGAGCTTCTCTTCTTCTACAGGATCGGGTTTGTACGCCCGGATACTGCACCGTTCCCGGACGAGTTCTGGAAACTCCATGGTCTCTCTCCTTCCCCATCACGTCAGTTCTAGTACCCTCCCGGGGACGTTGGTAGGTTCAGAAGGTTACGGGTGCCTCCCCACCCGGGGACGTTGGTAGGTTCTGTAGGTTACTCCCGCCCGGGGGACGGTGCTTGGCGATTGAAGGCTGTTCTGCGCAGTCCCCTCACCGCGGCATTCTCAGATAGTGAGGGTTGTTTTTCCGAATCTAGCCTCCGAATGCGATGTGTACCGGCGATCCGTCGGTCACCGTGCGAAACAGGGTGGCATCGCCCAGTACTTTGCCCACGACATTGACCGGGCTATATGCCCGCGGCCGCTCGTCAGTACTCGATGGGGTCGGTCCGAAGAAGATACAGAAGGCGCGACCGGCCGGCCAGTACGCGAGCTCGCCCACCTCCACGTCTACCCGGGCCTCCGGTTCCTCTTCTGCGGCCACAGGAATCTCGAAGTAGATCTCATCGCCCCAGGTAGTAGCGCTGCCCTCGATCGGGAGCGCGCCCCGGATGCGTCCCGCTGTAGGGGTATCGTTGAGTTGAGCGGGCAGCGTCACCGCTCCAGCCGTGATCGTTATTTCGGTCATTGTAGGCGTCTCTCGCGGGTCGTTTGATGGGGAAGCTATGATAGATTTGGCCTTGCCCCCTGTCAAGCAGAATGTAGGTGTGTGGATGGGTACGCGCACAAGAGGGGCGTAACCTTCTGAACCTACCAACGTCCCCGAGAACGTCCCCGAGGATTTTGGTGGACTGGGGGGAAGAGGCTGTGGTATCATCTAATGGGGTTGGTCGGCAGGGTATTGCATCTTCACATGGGGACGTGTGCGTATGGCGGAGATACTGACGCGCGAGGAGTTGTGGGGTTATCTGAATGCAGATCCTCCTCTGGTGCAGGGGATGGTCGATCCGGATCTGCAGGTTCAGGTCGACGGAATCGAATTGACCGTGAGGCAGGTCGCGAGATTCGCTGATGCCGGCCGGATCGGAGTATCGGAGGATGAGCGTCGGATATCGAGGACGGCTGTGCTCGAATTCGATGAGGAGGGATGGATACACCTGCCGCAGGGATGTTATAAGGCGCTGTTCAACGAGATCATTGCGGTCCCGAGGGATGTGGTGGCGATCGCGAGGCCGAGATCGACGCTTCTGAGAAATGGGATGACCGTGCATACCGCCCTCTGGGATTCCGGGTACGTGGGCAGGAGTGAGAGCCTCCTCGTTGTCTATAACCCATATGGTTGCCGCGTAAGGAAAGACGCCCGCCTGATCCAGCTCGTCTTCTTCAAGTTGAGCAGACCGGTGAGGGTCGGCTATTCGGGACGGTACTCGGGAGAGAACATCGACGAATAGCTGCCGCACCGTTCCATCGGTAAACTACCCTAAGGCATGGGTGTACCGCATACAGGGAATGATTATGATCGAGGTAGAGCTGATTTCGATTACGCCGGACGCCGAGAGAGTGATCGAACAGGCAGGTAGAACGGCCTACCTCTCGTTCGACAGGGCGAAGGAAGGAAGCCAGGCCAGGTTCATACGGATGCTGGTAAAGAGTGGGCACCATTCGGTTCTCGAGCACGCGTACGCATCCTTCCGCATCAGGGGCGGGTCGAGAGCGTTTACGCACCAGCTGGTACGGCATCGACTCTGCTCGTTCACCCAGCAGTCTCAACGCTATGTGGATGAGCAGAGCTTCTCCTATACCGAACCGGAGTCGATCAGTGCGACCGAGGAAGCACATACCCTCTTCGTCGACCTAATGGATCGCGCCAAAGATGCCTACTCGAAGCTGCGGCAGCTGGGGATCCGCAACGAAGATGCGAGGTTTGTACTTCCCAATGCGGTCCAGAGCGAGATCGTGGTGACGGCCAATTTCAGAGAGTGGCGCCACGTCATCGCCCTGCGAGGGCGTGCGGATGCCCAGTGGGAGATACGGAGGACGATCATTGAGATTCTGAAGATCCTGAAGGAGCGGGCTCCTACTGTGTTCGAGGATTTTGAGATCGATGGAGGGAGGCAGCTCGTTCTTCACGCAGGGGATGCGGGAGAGAGAGGCAAGGACTGACGACGGGGTGTGAGCCCGTCGTCAGAGCTGTCTATAGTACTATGATGGAAGATAGGCGTGCAGTTCCGGATTGCCATACGGGTACCACGCAGGATGAGGGGATTCGTCTGTTTGATGAATCCCCTGTAGCGTATGACGAGTGGTTCGAGCGTAACTGGTGGGCCTACCAGTCGGAGCTCCGCCTTGTGCGGAGGCTCATCCCCGAGGCGGGATTGGGCCTGGAGATCGGGGTGGGGACGGGGAGATTCGCCATCCCGCTGGGGATCGGGCTCGGGCTGGATCCTGCATATAATATGGTAGCGATTGCGCGCCGGCGGGGCCTCCAGGCGGTCGCGGGGAGGGGGGAGGAGCTCCCGTTTCCGGATGGCTGTTTCGACTTCGCGCTCCTCGTCACGGTGATCTGCTTTGTCGCCGATCCCCGACTGCTCCTCGCCGATGTGAGGAGGGTACTGAAGAGGGGAGGCAGGCTCGTCCTTGGATTCATAGACCGGGAGAGCGAGCTCGGCGCCTCGTATGAGGCACGCCGTGAGGAATCGAACTTCTGCCGGGCGGCAACGTTCTACTCCGCAGCCGAGGTTAGGGCAATGGTGGAGGGTGCGAGGTTCGGGGGTGTCGAATTGCACCAGACCCTGTTCGGGAAGCCGTCAGCGATCCGTGGGCTCCAGCCGGCACGGGAGGGGCACGGCGAGGGCGCGTTCGTCGTTCTTGCGGCCGGCGCAGAGTGATATCGACCGTTGCTGCGGTCCCCGGCAGGAGGATCGAGCAGTATCTCGCGTGCAGATCGCCTGCATCTGAATGGAGAACTCGAGTGTCTGGCCCGCACCGGTCGGTCGCGTCCCTGCAGTCTTGTGCTCAGGGGATTCGCGCGCGGGGCTCAGGCACGTATGCACGAGGGAAGACGCAGGGGGAGAGGTGAGGACTCTCCGAAAGGAGGAAGGTCATAATGCGTGGGTCAAAGGAGAGGATGATGAGGGCGCTCGCTGCGCTTCTGGCCTCGGCGATCGTGCTCTCCAGCGGGCCTGTGGGGATCCATGCGGCCGCGCCCCGGTGGATCTCGTTCAGCGGAGCGGGTGACGCTCAGGCTCCCAGGGTCGAGGCTCTGGGGACATCCCTGGAGAAGACAGTGGTTGCCGTTCAGGTGCCAGGGGTCTGGGTCGAAGACGTCATCGCCGGCGAGGGCACGCGGTTCCAGCGGCTGAGGCTCCCCGGATGTGGGACTGTTCTGGAGGTGGGGAGCCCTGAACTCCCCGCGGTTCGGGTCACGATTGCCGTCCCGTTCGGCGCTCAGCCGACCGCCAAGATAATTGAGGCCTCTGTACAGCGGTATCCGGGCTTCCGGGTCTATCCCTGTCAGGAGCCGACGATCGATCAGGAGCCGACGGTCGGTCCCGATGCATCTCGCTCTCTCGCCATCAATCGGGAGGTCTATCGGCGAGATGCGCTCTATCCCGCACAGTGGACCTGGTTGGGCATGTCGGGCATCTGGCGCGATCTCAACGTCGTTGTCGTGGAGATTGCTCCATTCCGATTCAATCCTGTGAGCGGCAATCTCGAAGTAGCGACGTCGATGATTGTCGAGATCGGGCACAATGCGCAACCCGGAACAGGGTTCGTGCGGGACGGACAGGCGAGCGTATCGCCGGCATTCGAGCGCCTCTATCGCGGCGAGCTTCTGAACTTTGATGCGCTCAGCCTCGAGAGAGGCAGTCTCGACGACCCGGGCACTCAGTATCTGTTCATTACGCCTCCCTGTTTCGAGACTATTATCGAGCCGCTGGTCGACTGGCACCAGCGGCGTGGATTGAGGACAGAGCTGCTCTCGATCTCCACGACCAGTCCGCAGGTGGTCAAGGATGAGATCGTCGAGCGCTACAATAACGGCGAGCTCGACTACGTGCTCCTCGTGGGGGACGTCAACCACATACCGGCATACTACTGGAGCGGGCACCTGAGTGACTACTGGTATGCATGTGTTACCGGCGCCCCGGATCTGTACGCCGATCTGGCAGTGGGCAGGCTCTCGGCGACATTGGGGAGTCAACTTGCGGTGCAGGTGGAGAAGATACTTGCCTATGCGACATCGCCGCCGGCAGACGATTGGCTGACGAGTGTGCTCATGGTGGCTCACGAGGCGGGAGTGGAGACGAAAGAGTACATCCGTACTGTCACACTTGCCGGCAGCGGGCTGACGATCGATACAGCCTACGGCAATGAGCCCACCGGTACTAATGCCGCAGTGACCGCTGCATTGAACGAGGGCCGCAACATCGTCAACTACAGGGGTCCCGGCTCGACCACTGCATGGGCGGGCTGGAGCTATCTCGGTGAGAGCTGGACTAACGGCAACGTCTATGCGCTGACGAACGGGGACAGGACTCCCATCGTCTTCAATATCGCCGCCTACACCCACTCGATCCCGGATACTTGCCTGGGAGAAGCCTGGCTCAACCACACCTGCGGAGCCGTCGCGTCGCTCGGCGCCTCTGATCCGCCCTATACGGCGCCGAACTTCGACTTCGACATTGGGCTGTTCGATGCAATCTACAACGAGGCCATCTGGAACATCGGGTATGTGCTGAATTATGCCGATGCGGAGATCATCCCCCAGGGCTTCTGGGCTCAGGAGAATGTGAAGATGTACTTCTGGCTCGGCGATCCTGCCACCGAGGTGTGGACGGCGGTGCCGATCGCGCTGGACGGTTCGCACCCCGGGACGGTTCCGCTGGGGCCCAGCAGCTTCACGGTGTCGGTGACATCGGGTGGGACCCCTGTCGAAGGAGCACTGGTCTGTCTGTGGAAGGGCACAGAGGTCCATCTGACCGACAGCACGGATATCAATGGTCAGGCGACGTTCTCGATCAACGTGGGAACTCCAGGTGTCGTATATGTCACTGCAACGAAACACGACTATCTGCCCTATGAGGGTGAGGCGGTCGCCGGTGACCCGCCCGTGACGATCACCCTCGTCCCCGATCAGACCGTTGTTGCGCGGGGCGACACGCTGAGGTTGATCGCGTACGTCGAGAACACGACCAACACCGCCCAGACATTCGATGCCTGGACGATTGTTGAGCTGCCCAACGGCAATCCCTTCGGGCCTGTTGCGGGCCCCCGGCAGGTGACGCTTGCGCCGTATGCGTCAGCCCAGAAGATCCTGGAACACGAGGTGCCGGAGAACGCTCCGCTCGGGCAATATACCTACTCCGGGAACCTCGGTGCCTATCCGGATGTTGTGTGGGACGAAGATGCATTCGACTTCGACGTCATCGCCGACTGATTCGGGCTCTCTGCTCCTGCCGGGGGCCGCTCCGGCGGCAGGCAGGGAAGAGCGCTGACCGACGGAGAGAAGACGTGCGCGAGGGCAGCAAGCATTTATCATTCCGGTGCTTACGCTGTGGCCGGGGAGGCGGCCGAAAAAGCTTGACAATCCGGTCTGATTTCGAATATAATGGAATCAGCATTCGAGGGGCCCACGAGTAGGGGGTTCGTGAGGAATGAGGGGTCCCTTTGTGTTTGTTACCGTTGGGTGGGCGGTTACGGGATTGATGTGGGTCTATGCCGCCTCTCCGCCAACCTCGAAAGGAGGAAGGGTATGGTAGTCTCAGGAAGGAGCAGGGGGATGTTGGGACTCGGCGGGCTTCTGGCCCTGGCCGTGCTGCTCTGTGGCTTGCCGTTGCAGGCTCAGGCCCGGTGGATCTCGTTTGGCGGCCTCGATGACGCTCAGGCCCCCGACGTTCAGGTCCTGACCAGCAATGTGGAGAAGACCGTGATAGCCGTTGAGGTGCCTGGAGTTTCGGTCGAGGATGTTGTCGTGGGAAGCGCGCGATACCAGAGGCTCACGCTCCCTGAGTGCGGCACTACGGTTGAGGTTGGAAGTCCTGAGCTTCCGATGATTCGAGCCACCATTGCGATCCCGTTCGGCGCTGAACCGACCCTGAGGGTGGTCGAGAGATCGTCAGAGACCCACCCCGGGTATCGGATCTATCCGTTCCAGCAGCCGACGACCGACGCCAGTGACTCTCGATCATTCTCCATCGACCATCACGTCTATGGACAGAACGCCCTGTACCCGGCTACCCGGGCGTGGCTGGGAGATGAGGGCATCTGGCGTGATCTCAATGTTGTTGTCATAGAGGTTGCTCCGTTCCGGTTCAACCCGGCCACCGGGGACCTCGAGGTGACGACTTCAATAACGGTGGAAATCCTCCACAACGCCGGCCGGGATGCGAGCTTCCTCCAGGAAGGCGAGGCCGGCATTTCGCCGAGATTCGAGCGACTCTATCGCGGACAGGTGCTGAACCTCGATGCCATAGGGGTGACGGGCGAAGTGGCAAGACCGAGCGTGGATGATCCCGGTACCCAGTACCTCATCATCACGCACCCTGATTTCGAGACGGCCATTCAGCCTCTCGCTGACTGGCACCAGCGTCGCGGCCTGCGGACAGAAGTGCTCGTGATGAACACCACCAGCTACACGCAGGTCAAGAACGAGATCACGAACCGGTACAACAACGGTGAACTCGACTACGTCCTCCTCGTCGGGGATGTCAACTACATTCCGGTCTACTACTGGAGCGGGCACCTGAGCGATATCTGGTATGCGTGCATTACGGGTTCCCCGGATCTGTACGCCGATCTGGGACTGGGCAGGCTTTCGGTAACCAGTGCCAGTCAGGTCGAAGACCAGGTGGATAAGATTCTCCTGTACGCCAAGTCCCCGCCGCTCGGTGACTGGCTCATGAAGGTCGTCCTCGTGGCGCATAAAGAAGGAGCTCCCGGGAAGTATGTCGGATGCAAAGAGTACATCCGGAACTATATAATCTCGGGCCACGGGTTGACGATCGATACTATCTATGGCCACCTGAGCAGTGGCACGAATGCCGCTGTGACTGCGGCGATCAACGATGGTCGCAATATCGTCAACTACCGCGGCCACGGCATGACCGGGTACTGGCAGGCCTGGAGCTACTACAACGAGAACTGGACGACCGGTAATGTCTATTCCCTGTCGAACGGGGAGCAGACGCCGATCGTCTTCAACATCGCCTGCAACAACCACCAGATCCAGTACGCGTGCCTGGGCGAGGTCTGGATGAGCAAGTATCCGGGGGCAGCGGTGGCCTCCCTGGGTGCATCCGATCCGTCCTATACGACTCCGAACCACGACTTCGACAAGCAGCTCTTCGACGCCATCTACAACGAGGCCATCTGGGACATCGGGTACGTGCTCAACGATGCCTCTGCGGAGATCATTCCCCAGGGCTTCTATGCTCAGGAGAATGTGAGGATGTACTTCTGGCTCGGCGATCCCGCCACTGAGGTATGGACGGCGATCCCAAGCCAGCTCGATGGCGAGCATCCTGGCACCGTTCCTCTCGGGCCGAGCAGCTTCACCGTGACCGTGACGTCCGGCGGATCTCCTGTCCAGGGAGCCCTGGTCTGCGCGTCCAAGGGCACTGAGGTCCATGAAACCGGCCTGACGAACTTCAGCGGCCAGGTGACGCTCTCTATCGATGTCGCGACACCGGGAGAGCTTCTCGTCACCGCGACGAAGCACGACTATCTGGCCTATGAGGGTGAGGCGCTGGTCGGTGACTCGCCGATCACCATCACACTCGTCCCCGATCAGACGAGCGTCCCGCGCGGCGGCACGCTCTCGCTGACGGCACACGTCGAGAATACGACGAATGTGCAGCAGACCTTCGACGGCTGGACGATGGTGGAGTTGCCGAACGGCAATCCGTTCGGTCCGGTTGCCGGTCCGCAGACGGTCACATTGGGGCCGTATGGATCAGCCCAGAAGGCGCTGTCGCATGCGGTGCCGATGAACGCCCCGCTCGGGATGTACACGTACTTCGGATACGTCGGTACATATCCGGGCACTGTGTGGGACGAAGATTCGTTTGATTTCCAGGTCACGACTGAGTAGGCGCAGCCGCGTAGGCGCCGGCGCCCGATTGCTTGGTCTCGGGCCAGTTGGCTCATGCTGAGCGATTCGGCGTCGCCGTTGCGTCAGCGCTGCGACTAAGAGCCTCCACACAGGGGCAAGCAGATGAGAAAGAGGGGCTCCCTCCGATGGATTGGTGGGAGCCCCCTTTATGCTGTCCGGGGGAGTATGTGGATTCCTCTGACCCGGGGCGCTAATTCTCTTAGCCCTTGACGCGGCCAGGGATGAGTCGTACTATTACCCATGGAAGTCGAGAAGTCCGACCCAGCGGGGCAAGGGGGATGATGAGACGTGAGAATCCTTCTCTTCACCGGTAAGGGAGGGGTTGGCAAGACCGCTGTCTCCGCGGCAAGCGCACTGCGCTGCGCCGGTCTCGGTAAGAAGACCCTCGTCATCAGCACCGATTCGGCGCACAGCCTCTCTGACTGCTTCGAACAGCCCCTGTCGAATGAGGTCCGTCGGATCGCTCCTCGCCTCTACGGCAAAGAGATCAACGTCTACGACGAGATAAAGCATAACTGGGGAACGATTCAGAACTACCTCTCCATCTTCCTCCGCTCCCAGGGGATCGACAGCGCAGTCTCGGAAGAGCTCGCTGTATTCCCTGGAATGGAGGAGCTCTTCAGTCTTATGGATCTGCGTGAGTACAGCGCGGCGGAGTCGTACGACGTCGTCATAGTCGACTGCGCTCCCACGGCAGGCACTCTCCGGCTGCTCAGTTTCCCTGATGTGATCCAGTGGTATATGGAACGGTTCTTCCCTATCGAGCGCAAACTGGTGAAGACCGTCAAGCCCCTGGCACAGCGTCTCTGGTCGGTGCCGCTGCCGGACGACGAAGTGTATGCCTCGTTCGAGGATCTCTACCGTCGGATCGAGGGCATAAAGGAGATATTGACCGATACGAGCCTCTGTTCGGTGCGGTTGATCATCAATCCTGAAAAGATGGTGATCCAGGAGGCGAGGCGCGCCTTCACGTACCTCCATCTGTTCGGGTTCGGTGTCGATCTCGTCATCGTCAATCGAGTCATTCCCGACGACGTGACCGATTCCTATTTCAGCGGGTGGAAGAAGACGCAGAAGGAGCGGCTCCGTGAGATAGGCGAATCGTTTTCTCCTCTGCCGATCCTGACGAGCCGGTTCTTCCCGCACGAGGTGGTCGGGCGGACGCATCTACTCCGCATGGCTGACGAGATATACGGAGATCGCTCGCCGGCTGACGTCTTTTGTCGAGAAGAGCCGGTGAAGATTTCGGGGAGCGATGGACACTATCGTCTCTCCCTCGCGCTGCCGTTTACTGACAAGGGTGACCTGGACGTGTGGCTCCGGGGCGAGGAGCTCGTGATCAAAGTGCGAGACCAGAGGCGGAATCTCTTTCTTCCGCGCGCGCTCGCTGGTCTCCGCCTCCTCGGAGCGACCTTTGCTGACGGTCAACTGACCGTTGAGTTTGGAGGTGATGAGGATGCCGGATGAGCTGTGTGAGTACTGTCCCTTTTGTTATTTCCTCTCCAGAATGCTGAAGTCGGAGGCTGGAGTCCACCTGCGCAACGCTCGCAAAGAGGTGTTGCTGGCCATGCGGTCAGTCCTGGATGAGGAGATTGCTCGCAGCGAGGAAAAGAAACAGAAGATGAAGAAAGTCAAAGTCAAGTGACCTCAATCTTCTCGCTGTCGCGACAGACAGATGGGAGGGCTATGTCGAGCCCGTCGCAATAGACTGATATACCCTTACGTCCCTCGGCAAGGAGTCCCGGGTCGGTCGATTCGGTGGGGATCAGGGATGTGAGTGCCGCCGGGCGAGCCGGTCCGCTATGCTGAGGCCGTGCTTACGGCAGTATTCGGCGAAGGCATGGGGATTCTTCCCCATGCCCTGCGCATTTTGCCCTGCGCCCTATCTTGCTGTCAACTGGGGTATGTACACGGTCTCCCACGCCCTGCCGCCGGCAAATGGGTCAGATTGCGCAGCACAGAGCGACAGGTTGACCGAGAGACCACGGAGTGATCCTTCCATGTCCCTGAATAGTGGTCAGTTCGGGGCCTCGTGCTTGCCTCTGCACCTGGCACGGTTCTTGCAAAAGCAGGGAATGCCGGAGGTGTGGAGTGCCGGAGCGAGCCAGTTGGTTGACACCGAGGTCTTCACCGAGGGGATCGCGATGGGAAGAAAGATCGAACGCCTGTATGACGGGTATGCCTCACTCGAAGCCAGCCTCGGCATCATCGGGGAGGCTGATCCGGACAGCTTGTGGTCCTTCTTCAGCACTCACTGCGAGGATTTCGCCAATCTCGATGGAGTGCCGCGAGAGACGTTCAAGCGCGTCTATGCCGCGCTGGAGAAGGCGCGGAAACGGATCGAGTTCGACGAGGATCCGAGGGCTGTCTGTCTCTATTCGAGACTGCCAAATCGAACCTGTCTGGTGATGCTCGTCTCCCCCACCAATGAGATGGGAATCGGAGACGGGGACTCGAATAAGGCCTGCGTCCAGTGGAATCTATTCGCTGAGGAAGAGACTATGATATTCCTCGAAGTGTTCAAAGAGAGGATACTGTGGGCGAAGGAGGTGAAGCCGGCCCTCCACTAGGTATTCTGATAGCTCGCGGACCGCGCCCGCTCGGCGAGGAGCAGTGATATCTTCCCGAGAGGGCGGCGGTCGCATGATTCCAGTCCTCACCAGGGGACCTGATCGCTCTCATTGGGAGCATCCGGTCCTCTTCTTCATCGTGGTACCCGTGTTCGTGGGGGAATGCCAGGCCGCACGGGGAAGCTCGGGGCGCACGGGGAATGCTACGGCGCACGGGGAATGCCAGGGCGCACGGGGAAGGTCAGGGCGCACCGAGATGGAGAGGCCCGTTGAGGACGTGGCGTTACGAGGCGACATAGCCACAGATGGAAGGCTTTGCGATTGACAGATGGGGACAAGTCTGCTACGTTCTCCGCATTGAAGGCGATGCATACCGGACGAGCGGGCCACTCAGCGAGGTGAAGATGGTATGCTCGAGGGGGATTATCACGGCAGCGGCTCTCTGGCTGCTCCTCGTCCTCGTTCCTGTATATGCCGGAGCTGAGGCCGCTGACCCGCCGGTAGAGAGCGATGGCGTGACGGATCGACCGGGGGAGCAGCTATCGGACGGTGAGCGGCAGTCCGGCTCGGCAAGGGCGGGTGAGGAAGGTAGCTCGACAGCCGGGACGCCATCAGAGGGTATCGCTGCGGCGGCTTATCGGCCTCCGCCGGTATGGTTTGCAGCCGACAGGACAGGAGTGCTTGTCGGCTGTCTCTTGTGTGGGTTCGCCATCTTCCTCGGGATCGGCCTCGCCCGCCATCGAAAAGAAATCACTCTCAGAAGGATTGCCGGTCTCGCGGCGATCGATGAGGCGGTCGGGCGAGCGACGGAGATGGGGAGGCCTGTGCTCTACTCTCCGGGGATCAGCCCGATGTCGCGGGTCTCCACCATGGCGTCGATGAACATACTGGGGACCGTGGCCGAGCGTGTAGCCGCACATGGAACGCGGCTCCTCGTGCCATGTGCAGATGCCGTCGTCATGACGGTGGCCCAGGAGGTGGTGCGGGAGGGTTGCTTGCGTGTCGGCCATCCGGATGCGTACGAGGAGCGAGACGTCTTCTTTCTGACTGAGAGTCAGTTCGGGTATGCGGCTGCAGTCGACGGCTTGATGCTGCGGGAACGCCCCGCGACCAATCTGTACATGGGTTCGTTCGCAGCCGAGTCTCTCATCCTCGCCGAGACGGGGCACGTCACCGGCGCCATCCAGGTCGCGGGAACGGATTCGACGATTCAGCTCGCGTTCTTTCTCGTCACATGCGACTACACCCTCATCGGAGAGGAACTGTACGCTGCCAGCGCATACCTCTCCCGCGAGCCGTCGCTCCTGGGATGTCTCGTGGGGCAAGACTGGCTCAAGATCGCGGCGATCCTGTTGGCTGTGTTGGGCGCTCTTCTCAGCACGTTTGGCATCGATATGGTGGCACGAGCGTTAGTCCGGTGACGAGTATAGGTGTGGCGGGCCGCACCCAGCGGCGGAGCGGTCGGGCAGATACAGTATTCGGCGGCAAGATCTGATCGGTCTGGAGGATGGATGGCGAAGCGAGGAGTACCTCTCGCGCTCTGTTTCGTAATGGGCGTCCTTATGGCTGTTCAGTTCTTCGTACCCCATCCACTGTCGCGGTACGTATACGAGAACGTCCTCGACTGGATGCAGATCGTAAGCGTCTTCGCACTCGCCGTGGGAGTGATCGGTCTGGGTAGAATACACTGGCGGCGGGTGGTTGTCAGACGGGCGGGGTGGAGATACAGCATTGCGACACTGGCGGGATTGGCGGTCATGGGTATATTGGGAGTAGTGGGAGGGATTGAGCAGGGGACTCCGTATGCTTGGTTGTTTCGGTATGTGCAGGCGCCGATGCAATCGACCATGATGTCGCTCCTGGCCTTCTTTGTCGTGTCCGCTGCGTACCGCGGGTTTCGCGTGCGCACCAGGGAGGCGGGGATCCTCCTGGCCGCTGCGATGGTCGTCATGCTCGGTCGCGTTCCGATCGGAGAGGCGATTCACAGGGCGATCCCGATCGCATCGAACTGGGTACTGAATGTCCCCAACACAGCCGCGATGCGAGGAATCACGATAGGCATCGGGCTGGGGGCGATCTCCACGTCGCTCCGCATAATATTCGGGGTCGAACGGTCCTATCTCGGGGTCGAGTAGCTGCGGTCGAGATGGCCCCCGGCGAGAGGGGGAGTGGGATGGCGATGACGACCATAGGCATCTGGGTGGCGGCCATTCTCACACTGGCGATCTATTCCTTTCTATACAGGGACAATCCGATCTACAAGCTGGCGGAGCACATTCTGGTCGGCGTGTCGCTGGGGTACTTTGTCGGTCTGTACTGGCATACCACACTCATCCCGAAACTGTGGGTGCCACTCGTGGAGGGAGGCAACGTGCTCGTGCTCGTCCCGCTCGCGATGGGGCTCCTCATGCTGACCCGATTCTCGTTGCGATGGAGTTGGCTGAGCCGGGTGCCGATGGCGTTTGTCATCGGAGCCGGGGCGGGGGTCTCCATTCCGACTGCGGTCGATGCGCGGGTGTACCGGCAGATCGAGGCGACGATGATCCCACTCACATCGCTTTCATCTGTTATCCTGGTCGTCGGAGTGGCGGCAACCCTCGTCTACTTTCTGTTCAGTGTGCGCCACGAGGGAGCGTTGGGGAAGGTGGCCACGCTGGGCACGTGGTTTCTTATGGTGGGATTCGGGGCCACATTCGGCTACACAGTCATGGCCCGCATATCTCTGTTGATCGGGCGCATGCAGTTTCTGTTGGGCGATTGGCTCCATCTACTGGCTGATTGACCTGGGGGGCTGGCGCAATGCCGGATCCGCGCACAGAGCGCGAACATGGGTTCGAGCGACCCGAGCCCCGTCGTCGTCTGAAAAATGAAGCGATTGCCCGACTGGGGCAGGTCGACAGGCGGATTTTGTACCTGGCGATCGCCGTCGCTGTGGTGGGTATCCTGTTTCGGCCTCTCGGCCTACGCATCCCCGTCACCGATGAGGTGCGGAGGGTGTACGATGCGATCGAGGAACTCCCGGCCAGAACTCCGATACTCATCTCCTTCGACTTCGGTGCGCCCTCGATGCCGGAACTGTACCCCATGACCGTGGCGGTTGTCCGGCACTGTTTCCGCCGCGACCTGAGGGTGCTGGGGCTTGGGCTCCTCCCCGAAGGGGCGAGCATAGGGGCAGAGGTGCTCGACAGCGTTGCCGATGAGATGGGCAGAGTCTACGGCGTCGATTACGTCCATCTCGGGTATAAGCCTCAGATCGAGGCTGCCATCCTGGGCATGGGCGAGGATATTGTGCGTGTCTTCCCCCGGGATTTCCGTTCGCAGCCAACGGCAGAGTATCCCGTAATGGACGGTATCGAGAACTACCGTGACATCCCGCTGATGGTCGGATTCGCTTCCGGCACCGAGATGGTACTCTGGATACAGTATGCCGGCGCCAGGTACGGCCAGCGCATCGTCTCCGGGGCCGCGGCCGTCATGGCGACGGTCTTCTATCCTTATCTCGACTCGGGCCAGATCGAGGGTCTGATTCCCGGCCTGAGGGGTGCGTCCGAGTACGAGCAGTTGATCGGGATGACGGGACGGGCGAGCCGAGGCATGGATGCGCAATCGGTGGCACATCTTCTTATCATCGGTTGCATCATCTTGGGTAACGTCGGCTATCTGGCGTCGCGCAGCAGGCGCGGCGAGGGATAACGCAGCGGCCGCATCTGGCCCACGCACTGGTGAGATCGAAATGGAATATGTCATTGGCATCGATGGAGGGGGCAGTGCGAGCACAGCGACGCTCGTAGCCCTGGACGGTACAGTACTGGCTCTGTTGAGGGGTGGACCGGGCAACTATCTGCTCAGCGGGGTGGAGCCCGTTGCCCGGGTCATGGCGCAGCTGGTGGCTGAGGGCAAGATCTTGGCGGAAGTAGAGCGAGAGATTCCCCGCTCCATCTGCCTCGCTCTGGCCGGAGCCGGGCGCCCCCGGGCGCAGCGGACTGTCCTCGATGCAGTACGTGAAAGGATTCCCGCGCAGGATATCCTGGTGACAAGCGACGGCGTAGCTGCCCTGGTCAGTGCGTTTCCCGGGAGATCGGGCGTCGCACTCATCGCCGGTACAGGATCGCTGGCGATGGCGGTCGATGAGCGAGGTGGCAGCGCGCGTGCCGGGGGATGGGGTCATCTGCTCGGAGACGACGGAAGCGGATACGATCTGGGACGGCGGGCTGTCATGGCGGCTCTCGCGGCGCAGAATGGGAGCGGGGACGAGACACTTCTCTTGCCCAAGCTGGCAGCTCACATCGGGCTCAGTTCTATCGACGATGTCATCGACTGGGTATACGGAGACCGTGACGCCGCCGTGAGCAGACTGGCCTCGCTCGCGCCCCTCGTCTTCGATGCAGCCGGGGAGGGGGACCGCGTTTCCGCCACCATCCTCGACCAAGCCGGGCAGGCGCTGGCGCACCTGGTCGATAGTGTCATCAAGCAGCTTCGCCTCGACTCGGTCGTCGTTCCTCTCTGTCCGTTCGGTGGTCTCTTCCGGGATTCCTATGCCTTGCTTGAGCGGGTTATCGCCCGCACCTCGGTCGAAATCGAGATCGTACCCCCCAGGTTTTCCCCTTCTCTCGGAGCCTCTCTGGTGGCGCTGGGAAGAGCGGATGTCGACCTCGACGCCGATCTCCTGAACCGCCTCGATCGGAGCGAACGTGCGTGGAGGTGTCGGTCTCCCATCTCCGGAGCGTGACGGGAGATTGGAGATGGGTGGCCCGACGGCGGCGGGCACAATTCGGTTGAGGAGAGAGACGTGACTGAAAGAGGCGGTCGAGAAGTGTTCGAGGAACTCCGAGAGCTCATGACGGAGCAGCGCAACCCTCGCACCATGGACCTGGATAGTAAGAGCATTCGCGAGATCCTGGAGATCATCAATCGCGAGGATGAACGTGTTGCACGCGCCGTGGCAGAGGAGATACCCAACATCGAGCGCGCCGTTGAAGTCATCGTCGAAGCACTTGGCCACGGGGGACGGCTCATCTATGTCGGCGCGGGCACTAGCGGGCGCCTGGGGGTTCTCGATGCGGCGGAGTGTCCTCCCACGTTTGGGACATCACTGGATATGATTCAGGGAGTCATCGCCGGCGGATACGGGGCGCTGGTTCGGGCGCAGGAGGGGGCGGAGGACAGAGCCGAGGAGGGTGAGGCGGAGCTGATTGCCAGGGGAGTGGGAGAACGGGATATCGTCGTCGGTATCGCGGCTAGCCGCCGCACGCCATTTGTCCTCGGGGCTCTGGCAAAGGCGCGGGAGCTGGGTGCGCGGACAGTCTATCTCTGCTCTAATCCGTCGCCCACTGCCGACATCGAGGCCGACATCGTCATCGCTCCTCTTGTCGGCCCTGAGGTGATCATGGGGTCGACGAGGATGAAGGCGGCGACTGCGCAGAAGATGGTTCTCAATATGCTCACGACGACTTCGATGGTGCGACTGGGCAAGGTCTATGAGAATATGATGGTTGATCTCCAGGCAACGAGTCAGAAGCTGACTGAGCGATCGAAGCGCGTGCTGATGATCGTAACCGGGGTCTCGTATGACGATGCGGCGCGCATGCTCGATCTGGCGGGAGGCAGCGTGAAGACAGCGATCATCATGATCAAGAAGAATCTGGGTCGCTCAGAGGCGGAGGCCTTGCTCCGAGAGGCTGATGGGTTTGTGGGGAAGGCACTAGCGAGGGCCGGGGAGATGCAGTGACCGGCCATCTTGCTGCTTGACATCGATATCCGGGCCTGCTACTATATGATCAGTTCTCTGCATTGCTCCCCTATCCGGGGAAGTCCGTGACAGCACCTCCGGACGGAGATGTTGTGACGATCGATTGGGGGATCGTCCAACGGCAGGACACGTGACTCTGGATCACGGTATCGGGGTTCGAATCCCTGTCCCCCAGCCATGATATACGCGATCTCGCAGCGCGGCGGGATCGCGTTTCTGTATGTGGAGAACGCTGTGTCCGTGAGAGAGTTGGATTGCCGTTAGCTCTGCTGCTCCCGGGCAGCCATCACCTTACTCGTCCCGAGTCTCTTGGCTGAGTAGAGCGCGAGGTCGGAAGCGTGGAGGAGCTTCATTTTGTCCGTACCCTCCCCGGGGTAGGCGGCGACGCCGGCACTGACCGTAATCTGGACGGGTTCGGCGCTTTCCTCGAGTCTGAACCGATGCTCTGCGATCATGGAGCAGATTCTCTGGGCTGCGATAGTCGCCTCTTCCTGTGGCGTCTCAGGCATGAGGATGACGAATTCCTCTCCGCCGTACCGGGCGACGAAATCGGCATCCCGGACGAGCGTGGGCAGCAACCTACCGAACTGCTTCAGGATCTGGTCTCCGGCCGGTCTTCCCAACCGGTCATTGATCATTTGGAAGTGATCGATGTCGAGGACGACCACCGAAAGGAGTGTGCCGTACCGGTCAGCTCGGGCCAGCTCCTTATCGAGCGCCTGGAACAGATATCGGCTGTTGTACAGGTCGGTCAGCGTATCTGATATCGACAGCTGCCTCGCCCGCTCGTAGAGTTGAGCGTTCTGGATCGCATTCGCGAGGGGACCTGAGAGTGCCTCAAGGATTGATGTCTCCCCGTCGCTGAAGGCGAGGGCGTTTCTCGATCGGAGGGCGATGACCCCCACGGTTCCGTCATCGACCTTGATGGGAGCAAACAGGTGTGTCTCGTTTTCCGGGCCGCTGCCCTGAAGATCGCGTCTTGTGCTGCCCCTCGTCAATACGGTCGAACCGGTCCGCGACACGTGGCCGGCAATGCTGTTGCCACACTCCAATTCATTCCGCAGTACGTGCTCTATGTGTTTGGGCCCTGCAAACGCCTCGAGGGTGAGCAGTCCAGTTGAGCGATCGAGCACGTACAGCCCGGCGCTGGTGCAGTTGAAGTTGCGTCTGAGTGCTTCGGCGACATTGTGAAGCAGGATATCCTGTTCCAGTGTGGAGAGAGCCTGGCGGTTGATCTCGTTGATCACTGCCAGCTGTGTGTTTCGTCTTCGCTCCTGCTCGAAAAGACGGGCTTTTTCTATGGCGATCGCTGTCTGGTTGGCGAGAATGCGGCAGAGATTGATTTCGTTGTCGGTGAGCGCAGGGTGATCAAGCGTCCTCGCGATGCTGAGTGTGCCGATCGCTTCCGTCCCCAGTACGAGCGGGACGACGGCGATGCTTCCGAGAGGCAGGTCGCTCAGACCGTCGCGGACCGAGCTCATGATCGGATCGTTCGTCGGATCGGACACGATAACCGGCTCTTTCGTCTCCAGGGCCTGCTGTACTTCGGGATAACGCGCCAATTCCAGTGGCAGCTTGATCACCCAGGGCTCTTCCTTCGTGCCGTCATATCCGGCCTGCAACAGTAATGTCTTCTCGTCATCGCCTCGGAGGATGATGGCGCAACGATCGAAGCGCATGATCGAGGCGATCCTTCGCACAGTGCCGGTAACGATTCCGTCGAGCTGGAATGTAGACGAGAAGACGCGACTCACCTCATAGAGGCAGCTCAGGTCCTGTGCCCGTTGAGCTTGAGTGCGTGCCGCCTGGACAAGCAGCGCGAATAGCACCCCGAGGAGGAGGCACTGGATAGAGAAGACCGCGACCTGCAAGTACACGACCTTCGGTATCTCCACATACCAGCCCATGAGGAGGCCGGTATATAGATAGACGAGACAGACGAGGATCGCTATCTCGAAGGTCTCACGGAGGCCGAACAGGATGCTCGTCTCAAAAAGGAGTATGAAGAATACGGGGTAGAAGTGGCTGGCCACTCCTCCTGTGGCAAGCGTGATCGCAGTTGCGAATACGGTATCCCATGCCACCAGAAGCATGTCCCTGCGGATTCGGGGCATCTTCTTGAGGGGCAGGAAGGTCGAGGCGATTCCGTACAGACAACCGATAGCGAGCAGGGCGTTCGGGGACAGGGGGATGGCGGAGTCGTGGAACGCGCCCGTCAGTCGGGCGGAGAGTAGGACCCAGGCGAAAATGATGAGCCTGACGACCGCAACTTTACTGCCGAATTGATCTACTTTCAGTTCTCTCGCCATCGATGTCGTCCCCTCCTTTTATGGAAGACCGGAGTTCCATTGCTGGTCCGGGGCCGATCGGTCTGGCTCTCTGTTCCCCTTGCCCATCCCACAATTCAGGGCTTATTTGCGGGCGGCGAGACGACGGGTGCGATCCGCCGGCCACCTTCAACAGCCGTCAGAGGCAAGAACCGTGCCAAGGTGATACGAAATGTGATGTGTTGTCGTAACGGGCTTTGATACATGAGGTTAACAGCCAACGTCAGGGCGCTGCTTACTTGGTTCTTGCGCTCGGCAACCGGAAGCGGGCGGATTTTCGCGCCCCGGATCCCCGCGCTGAGCATCGCCGAGCTCGTATCTTTATGATATGTAGATGGTTACACCGTGTGGTCATTTCTCGCAACTGGTGTGGCATCTCGCACATCTTCCGGCTCCCCTCCCCGGAAGGATCGACGAGCGCGGCGGTCCTACCTCCTGTGATGGAGGGGCTGGGGCAGCGAAGGGCCGCATATTGACATAGTACAATTTTCCCATATTGGCCCTTTACAGGATCAAAGTAACGTAGTATTGTCACGATCGGAGCGAGAAGGACTATGTCAATAAGCGGGTCAACAACGGCAATCGAACGCCTGAGGGAGCAGATACGCGATGCTGGTACAGCTCGATCGAGACAGTCCTGTTCCCCTGTACGTTCAGATCGTCCAGGGCGTGCGGCGGCTCATTTCGTCCGGGGCGCTTGATGCGGGTGCCAGGCTGCCGCCGGCCAGGCAGTTGGCGAGGGAGCTGGGCATCAATCGGAATACGGCGAATGCCGCATACGACGAGCTTGTAGCCGAGGGCCTGCTGGAACGGCATGTGGGGCAGGGTACGTTTGTCGCCCGCGACATCCATCTCCTCTTCGGGGAACCGGGGAGCTTCAGCGAGGGAGTGGTAGCAGCAGGCGCGGCGTGGATAGATGCGCTCAGACAGGAGGCGGGGTGGAATCGTGACGCGGGCTTCGAGGAGCTCGTGGCGCTCTGCACCGAGCCCGCCAGATTTCCCTTCAGTTCGGGTCTTCCCCCGGCTGAGTTCTATCCAGTTGATGAGTTCCGCCGCGCGACAAATGCGGCGCTGAGAGAACATGGGAGAGAGATCCTCGAATTCGGAAACACAGTTGGATACGGTCCGTTTCTGCAGCTACTGCGGCGCCAGCTTGCCCGGCAGGGAATCGGCCCCGGAGCGGGCGAGGTGATGACGAGCTGCGGCACCCAGGAGGGGCTCGATCTGCTGTCTGAGGTGGTTCTCGAACCTGGCGACACAGTTGTGCTCGAGGTCCCGACGTATCCTGGAGCGCTGCGGGTCTTCGGATTGAGGCAGGCGAGCTGCATCGGTGTGCCCATCGACGATGAGGGCATACGGCCGGATCTTCTGGAACGTGTGCTGGCCACGCAGCGTCCCAAGTTCGTCTATCTTATTCCCACGTTCCAGAACCCGAGCGGGGCGGTGATGAGCCTGGAGCGTAGACATGAAATCCTGTCGCTCGCAGCGCGTTATGGAGTGCCCATTCTGGAAGATAATGTGTCATCGGAACTCTACTTCAACTCGGCCCCGCCGGCCCCGCTGCGGGCGCTCGATGGGGATGGTCTTGTCGTCTACCTGTCGAGCTTCTCCAAGATCCTCTTTCCGGGATTACGGCTCGGCTGGATGGTCGCTCCCGAAGAACTGATCGAGCGCATCAAGCGGGCTAAAGGGGCGAGGGATCTCCATACGAATACTATGACGCAGGGCGCGATGTACGAGTTCTGCCGTCGCGGCTATCTCAAGGGACATCTGGAGCGCACTCGGGGCATCTACCGCGAGCGCCGCGACGCGATGCTTCGTGCCCTGGAACGACACTTCCCCGGTGAGGTGACATGGACAACGCCGAGCGGCGGCCTATACCTGTGGGTGACCGTCCCAGATGTGGATACAACCTCTCTGTTCTTCGAAGCCAGAGAGGCCGGCGTTGTCTTCGTGCCGGGCCCGATCTTCTGTTGTGACGGATCGGGGAGGAATGCACTTCGCCTCGGCTTCTCTCAGCTCGCTCCCGAGGAGATCGAGGAGGGAGTCGATATCCTGGGGAAGATCGTCAAGAGGCGGCTTGTCGGGAGATCTGGCGTCTCGCGGCGAAGCCGGAGGCGAAGCGATGTTTCAGTCGTCTAAGGTCGAGTGAGGAGGGAGTCGCGACCGCTGGGTGAGCCCATAGGGAATCGGTTCAGCATCTGGGTGTAAGGAGGTTGCCATGCCGATCAAATCTTCGAAGTCGATCTGGCGTAACGGGGAACTCATCCCATGGGATGAGGCGAAGATCCATGTACTGTCCCACGTCGTTCACTACGGCACATCTTTTTTTGAGGGCTTGCGGTGTTACCGAGGGCAGCGGGGGTCGGTCATCCTCCGGCTCCGCGACCACGTCAATCGGCTGTCCGACTCCGCCAAGATCTACCGAATGGGAATCCCTTATTCGGCGGACGAGCTGTGCGACGCAATTGTCGAGACAGTACGGGCGAACGGCCTGGCGGAGTGCTACATCAGGCCGCTCGTCTTTCGAGGCTACGGCGTCCTGGGAGTACTGCCGTACGAGTGCCCGGTGGAGACCTACATTGCCGCCTTCGAGTGGAAAAGCTATCTCGGGGTGAAGGCGGCGGAGGAGGGAGTCGATGTCCAGGTCTCTTCCTGGAGTCGGCAAGCGCCGAACACGCATCCCTTCCTGTCGAAGGCTGGCTGCAACTACATGAGTTCGCAGCTCATCAGGATGGAGGCCGATGTCAATGGCTACGGAGAGGGCATCGCTCTCGACCGCGAAGGATTCGTGAGCGAGGGGAGCGTGCAGAACATCTTCGTCATCAAGGGGGGCAGAATCCGCACTCCGCCGCTCGCCTCGTCCATTCTGCCGGGGATTACACGGGATTCGGTTATGCAGATCGCTGGAGACTTGGGATATCCCGTGATCGAGGGCCGTATTCCGCGAGAGCTTCTTTATATAGCGGATGAGATATTCCTCACCGGAAGCGCTACGGAGATCGTACCGGTTCGCTCGGTCGATCGGATCGAAGTCGGTGACGGAAAGAGAGGAACGCTCACGAAGCAGATACAGGACGAACTCAGCGGCATCATACGCGGGAAGAAGCCAGACAAGTACGGGTGGCTCACATCCGTCGATGTCGACTGATTCCGGCGCGCGCCGGCCCTGAGGGGATCGGTGCGGCTGAAGTTGCCCGCAGCAATAGAGGATGAAGGTGTTGAGAGACGATCTCATAGTCGACGAGATCATAACAGAAGAAGGGGGCAAAGGAGAATGGAGACTGGGACGTTGAGGCTCAAGACCGGTCTCGCGGAGATGCTCAAGGGCGGCGTCATAATGGACGTCACGACCGCCGAGCAGGCGAAGATCTCAGAAGACGCGGGTGCCGTGGCGGTCATGGCGCTGGAACGGGTCCCCGCGGACATCCGGGCCGGTGGCGGGGTGGCGAGAATGGCCGACCCCAAGAAGATCGTCGAGATCATGGAAATGGTCTCGATTCCCGTCATGGCGAAGGTCAGGATCGGTCACTTCGTGGAGGCGCAGATACTGGAGGCATTGGGGGTCGACTACGTCGACGAGAGCGAAGTCCTCACTCCTGCCGACGAGCACAACCACATCGACAAGTTCGCATTCAAGGTACCGTTCGTCTGCGGGGCACGAGATCTTGGAGAGGCTTTGCGGAGAATCGGCGAGGGGGCTGCTCTCATCAGGACGAAGGGAGAGGCTGGTTCAGGTAACGTCGCCGAGGCGGTACGGCACATGCGGCTTGTCCTGCGTTCCATGAAGGAATTGACGATACTCTCGCCCGAGGAACTGATGACGAAGGCGAAGGAGATGGGTGCCCCGTACGCCTTAGTAAAGCTCGTTGCTGAAACAGGGTCCTTACCCGTGCCGAACTTCGCCGCAGGCGGAATCGCCACACCAGCCGATGCCGCCCTCATGATGCAGCTCGGTGCGGAGTCGGTCTTTGTCGGGTCAGGCATATTCAAATCGGAGGACCCGGCCCCGCGGGCCAGGGCGATCGTTCAGGCAACTACCCATTACCGGGAACCGGACGTTCTTGCCCGCGTCTCAGAGGGGCTTGGCGAGCCGATGCCGGGCATCGATCTCACCCGTCTGGAAGAGAAAGAGCTCCTGCAGATCAGAGGTGTGTGACGATGAAGGTAGGGCTCCTCGCCCTCCAGGGTGATTTCGCGGCCCACGGGAAGGCGCTGGCGAGACTGGGATGTGGGGGCGTGGAAGTGCGAAGGCCCGATCAGCTTTCGGGCCTGGGGGGGCTTATCGTCCCGGGGGGCGAGAGCACGGCGCTTCTCAAACTCATCGCCGAAGGCGGGATGGACCGTGCGATACAGGAGTTCGGGGAACGCGGAGGTGCGATCTTCGGCACCTGCGCCGGCCTGATCATTCTGGCGCGGGAGGTGAGGCATCCGGCTCAGCCGGGCCTCGGCCTCATCGATGTGGGGGTGGAGCGCAACGCCTACGGCAGGCAGCGGGAGAGCTTTGAGCAGGCAATCTCCGTTCCGGCTCTCGGCAACGACCCCTTCCCCGGAATCTTCATCAGAGCCCCCAAGATCGTTCGGCTCGGGCCAGAGGTCGAGGCCCTCGCGACCGTCGGCTCCGACTGCGTGCTCGCCCGCCAGGGAAGAATACTGGTGGCGACCTTCCATCCGGAATTGACACCTGACGGCCGTCTACACGCCCGCTTCCTCGAGATGGTACGGGCCGGGGCTTGAGTCTACCACACAGATCGAGCGGGCCGCAGGGTTCGTCCATTCCGGCCCGCGTCTTCGTACACCTCTTCGGCATGCACCTTCCCCGCTTCCCTCGCGCCCACCTATTGATCGAGGGCGATCGGCTGACCTGTGGTTACCTCGAGATCTCCGTTCCACGGTGCCCCCCCTCGCTGCCCGGGACAGGGGCTCGGGTGAGCTCGACTTGCGGGGTCCTGCCGCCGATGATTCCGCCGACGATCAACACCAACCCCACGACTGTTGATGACAGGATCGTCTCCCCCACTATGACCCTGATGACGCCGAGTGAGAGGAACGGGATGATATAGATGAACGTGGTGATCTGAGCCGTCGATCTCGACAGCTTCAGGGCTTTGAGCCAGATGATGAAGGTGATTCCCATTTCGAACAAGCCGACGTAGGCCGCGCCGAGGAGCCCGGCCGGGCCGGGCACCCTCGTGCGGCCGAAGAGCAACATGAAGCAGATGATGAAGGCGGATCCGAAGGCGAAATTGAGGAACAGTTTCGCGACTTCATCACGTGGGTCCCGGATGTTCAAGATCCAGAACAGGGCCCAGATGACAGCACTCCCGAGGGCGAGGAGCACGCCCGTGGGGCTGGAGAAGCTGAGGGCCGAGAAGTCACCTCTTGTCGAGACTATGAATACGCCGGCGAAACCGATGACGATTGAGAGAAGCCCCCTCAGCCCTATTCTCTGCTTCAGTAACGGGATCGATAGGAGGACCAGCATTATCGGCCACGTGTAATTGAGCGGCAGTGCTTCCTGTGCGGGGAGAAGCGCATACGCCTTGAACAGGATGATATAGTAGATGAAGGGGTTCAGAAAACCGAGCGATGCGGAACGGAGGTAGTCTCCCCTCGTGAATTCGCGGAGGAGTGTTGCCTTCCTCTGGATGAGCAGAACCGAGAAGAGACTGGCTGTCGATACAACCGAGGCATAGAGCAAGAGCTCCAGAGGATCGAGATGCCTCAGAGAGAGCTTGAAGGCAGAGGCAACTGTCGCCCAGATGAGCACAACGATGATCGTATAGAGGTATGCCCGCGTCTGATCTTTCATCGGCGCCATAAGGTTCCCCGGCCCCGGGGTTCGTGCGTGGATCGATTCCCCCTGAGATGCTCCATCCCTGTCGGCTTCAACCCTAGATGCGCTTCCCCCGTCTGTCAAGCGATTTACTGCCAGGGAGACAGTTCGCGTCGTGAAACCTCTCTTTCGCATCACAGAGCGCGTTCGCGCCGTCGATGATCGCTTGACCCGACCAGGGGGGTGTGATATTGTGGAACCCCCCAAATGCGCCGACCGTCATGTTTTCGCGAGGACCGATGAAGTATGTTGCCGACCATGTCGTCCAAGAACAGGTGCGTCACGGCCTTTCTCGCCGTCCTCATTCTGGTATCGTCCGGGACGGTCCGTGTCGCCACATCTCAATCCCTTTCCTCGGGGGGGGTGACCCAGCGTCTGTTCGGGAAGATCTCGTTCCAGGGAAATGAGGCCTTCTCCGACGATCTCCTGAGAAAAGAGATGCGAATTCGCCGTGGTGCGGTCTTCAGGCGCAGCATCCTGGAACGGGGCATTCTCAAGGTCACCTCGTTCTATCACAATCGTGGTTACCTGGATGCGAAGGTAATCGGCACCCGGGGAGAGATGGCGGATGAGCGTCACATCGACTATCTGATAACGGTCGATGAGGGAGCGCGGTCATTCGTCGAAGAGGTACAGGTGTCGGGGAATGCGGTCATGAGTACAGGTGACCTGGTGCGGTACCTCGATTTGAAGAAAGATGATCCTCTCGACAAGGCGAAGCTCGAGGCTTCTGAGGATGGGATTGTGGCCGCGTATGCTGACGCGGGATACGTCTATGCGGAGCTCGAGACGACCACGCTGCCCGGGGAGCGGGCTCGCCACATGATAGTGCAGTTCCGGATTGAGGAGGGCCCGCGGGCGTACATTGGCGACATTGAGATCACCGGCAACGAACGCGTGCGATCGGCAATCATCGGGCGGGAACTGGTGATTCACCGGGGAGACCTGTACAGGCCGCGCCAGGTGCTGGAGAGCCAGCGTAGAATATATGCGACCGGCCTCTTCAGGGACGTTCGGTTCGTGATGAGCGGTCTGACTGAGATGGCTGACACGGTCGACGTATTCATCGAAGTGACCGAAGACAGGCTGAACTGGATCGGAGTTGGGTTCGGCTATCTCTCTCCGGATCGGATACGTGCTGCCCTCGATTGGGGGCACGAGAATCTCTTCGACAACGCGCAGCGCCTGGTGCTTTCCGTCAGTGGCGCGTTCAATGTGAAGGGTGAATGGGAAGCTGAGTACGCTGCTGACTACCTCGAGCCGAGACTCTTCAGCTCGGGATTCCAGGGCGGTATTCGCACGTACTATGATCATGAGAAGAGAGTCATCCGGGTGCCGTGGCGGGTATCGCGCTTCGGCGTGAACGTGCAGGTCGGCCGATTCGTCGGGCCCGGTACGAGGCTATCCCTGGGATATGGATACAGATCCGTGCGCTACAGGGTTGCCCACCCGGAGAACCTCCCTGCCGAGAACCGTGAGGAGCTGGAGGGTGGCGTGACGAACAGCATGGCCGCCATGCTGTTGCGTGATGTCCGAAACGATATCTTCGATCCCTCCGATGGATCGCTCATTTCCGGTGGCATCGAGGTGGCAGGCGGACTCCTGGGCGGAGATCACGACTTCTGGCGCGTTCCCGCCGAGGCGAAGTTCTACGCGGAGCCGCGCTGGAGCCCGGTGTGGGCTATCAGAGGCAGATGTGGGTATGTGAGGAACTATGGCCGATCCGGCGCTGTGCCACGGGAGGAGCAGTTCGAGCTCGGCGGCGAGAGCTCGGTCCGCGGCTATGATGAGGCCTCGATCGGACCCGAGAATCCCCTCGGTGAGCGGAGAGGAAGCGTCATGGCCAACGTCAACGTGGAGGCGAGGATCCCTCTCTTCTGGAGGTTCGGGGGGGTAGCCTTCATCGACGGCGGAGGTGTCTGGAGAAACGTGTCGGATGTCGATCCCGCGGACCTTGGTTTCGGTGCCGGGATCGGGCTGCGGTATCGGACGGCGATCGGTCCGCTGCGCCTCGATTATGGAAGGAAGCTCACGGAGAGGCGGAGTGGAGATCACGGCCGGGTCTATCTCGGCATAGGTCACATATTCTAGTTCTTCCCGGCTGCGCGACGGGAAGGCTGTTGGCTCTTGGCTACAGGGAGAGAGCTGCCGAGTTGCCCATGAAACTGAAGCGAGTTCGCTATCTGCCGCTTGTAGTCATACTCGTACTGGTCCTGCTCGCTGCCGGCACTCAGACTCAGCCATTCCGCGACATGGTGCGGGGAATGGCGGAAGCGCGTCTGGGTGCTGCTCTGGGTGGCGACGTCTCCGTGGGGCGCGTCTCCGGCAACCTGGTTACGGGATTCGTGGCTGAAGGCGTCGTGTGCAGACCCGGGACCTCGGCCATCCGGCTTCTCTCTGCTCGCAGTATCAGAGCCCAGTACAGGCCCTGGCGTCTCCTGCGCGGCAGGCTCGATGTCGTCTCTCTCGCGATCGACGGCCTGGTGGTAGAAGTTGCGGTCGATTCTCTCTCCGGCACACCCGGGGGGGAGGAGAGTCGGCAGATAATGGAGCCTGCGGCCCCTGCCTCCCGATCCCCCCTCTCCCGGATTGCCGTCGGCGAGTTAGTGGTGCGGGATGGAGCATTTGTGCTTGTGCGGGGGGATGAGAGAGAGGAGATCTCCGACATCGATGTCGATGCCAGTTTTCGCCCAACGCTCGAAGGATTTGGACTTCTCGTCGATCGGATGACGTTTGCGCTACCGGAGCGTCTCCTCGGACACGTGTCGATCTCGGGCATGGCAACCTACGACTCGGGTGTAGGAGCGTTGCGGGTCTCCGACTTCCGGGCGCAGACACCATCCTCCGTACTGGGCGGCGAGCTCACGCTGGGCCAGGGGGTTGTCGCCTTGAAAACATCTCGAGATGGCGTCTCGCTCTCCCTGACCGAGATCGGCAGGCTGCTCCGGCGTCCGGGCGAAGAGTGGAGAGGTCAGCTCACGGGAGAGTTCGTCCTCGCCTGGATGGGGGAGACTCTGGAGGGGGCGGGGCGGATCGCCTTGTCTGACGTCCGTGCCGAGGGGTGGAGAGTAGACAGCTTTCTCGCAGATGCATTCCTCAGGGGAGATTCGTTGCGATTTCAGGCGCTCGATGCGGAAGTGGGGGAGGGGAGGATCAGCGGGGACGCCATACTGTGGCGCAGCGGAGGGAAGATCGCGGCTTCTGCCGCTGTCGATCTACTCCGGTTCGACCTCCAGGATCTCTCTCCTACGCTCTTTGCTCTGGTGCCCAGCACGCTGACTGGAGATCTACTGATTGCGGGAACGGGGAGAGATCAGGACGATTACGATCTGCAGGCGGACATGACGCTCGTGAAGAGCGTGATCGCAGGCCTCGAGGTCGACGCCGCCATTGCCAGAGTCCATATCGACGAAGAGAGGGTGGCCCTCTCGAGGTTCTCCGCAAATTGCTTTCAGGGAATCATCTCCGGCCAGGGCTGGCTGGGCGGAGAGCGGATGTATTGGGAGGTCTCGGCAGAAGGTGTCGATGGCAGGGCTGTAGAGCGGCTGGCTGGTCTGGAAGGAGTCGAAGGGCGACTGGATGTTGCAATTGTACTCGACGGGCTCATCGAAGGCCCTTCCTTATCGGGCAGAGTGGAGTTTCATGACGGGAGTATCGGACATCTCTCCTTTAACCATCTATCAGGAGCGATAACTCTCGAAGATATCCGCCGGCCGTTACAGGGAACCGGCATGGTGAGCATTATGCATGCCTCCGTGGCGGGCGAGCAGTTTCGACAGGCGAGATTTCAGTTCACATCCCACGAGGAGAACCGGACAGGCTTTCATCTCCGTATCGATCGGGATGAGGGTGCTCGTGTTGCGGCCGAGGGTCGGATGAAGATCGATGGGGACGAGCTGTGGGGAGAGATCACGGATCTGTCCCTTGCGGCCGCTGGCATAGAGATGCGGAACGTGACCCCCCTTACTGTCCACAGGTCTCCTCGCGAGCTCACCGTCTATCCTACCGTGCTGCAACTGGTGAATGGAGAGCTCACGCTGGCGGCGGAGATGGACTCGAGTGGAGTACTCGTCGTTCAGACCTCGGCGAGTAAGCTTGATCTCGCTGCACTCGGCCTCGTGCTCGGCCTTAACTGGGAAATCAAGGGACTCCTGGACTTCGAGCTCCGTGCCAGTGGCAGCCCGGCGAGCCCAGAGATCGACGCATGGATGGTCGTCCACGACCCGGCGATCAGGGACATACGTGGGGATGTCCTGCGGGCGCGGTGCTCCTATCGTGACCGGAGGCTGACACTGGCGAGCGCAACCCTGGAGCGGGCAGGTTCAGTGTCAGAGGCGCATGGAGTGGTGTCCATCGACCTCGGGTTGCGGGACGTCGCAGAGCGCTTTCCCGACGAACCGACGAACCTGGAGGCGGTGTTGAACGATGTTGGAGTGTGGATATTCTATCCCCTGAGCGATCTGATCAACATAACGCAAGGGAGGGTCGATGCGAATATCAGTGTCGGTGGCACCATGCGTCATCCCGAGTACGGTGGAGAGATGACACTCCGGTCGGGAAGACTGGAGGTGAGGCCGCTCGGTGCGGCAGTCAATGAGGTCGGAGGATACGCGACCTTCAGCGGCGACACATTGAAACTGGAGTCGATCTCAGGGAAGACGGAGACGGGATTTGTCCAGATGAAAGGGTCAGTGCGGTTCGCCGCCTTCCTGCCACAGGAAGTTGATCTGCGCATCCTGGCGAGCCAGGTGCTGGTGGCCGGGATTCCGGACGTCAGCGCCGTGGTCGATGGAGATGTGACAGTGACCGGTCTCATCGCTTCGCCGACGGTGATCGGGTCGATCAACGTGACGAGAGGAGAGGTCACCCGGCCGTTCGGCGAGGCCCGCGAGGAACGCGCCGGCAGGGTTCCGTTTGAATACGATCTGAAGATTACAGCCGAGCGAGGACTCTGGCTTCGCAACGATGAGGCGGAGATAGAGCTCCAGGGTGAGCTCACGCTGAGAAGTGAGGGGAATGCATTCACCCTCGTCGGCTACCTCCGGTCGCTGCGCGGGGCCTACTACTACTTCGATAGACGCCTGGAGATCGAGTCGGCGGATATCCGGTTCATCGATCCAACGCGTCTCGACCCCGAACTCGATATCTGGGCGATGACAGTTATCCGCAGGGTACCCCGTCCCCGTGGAGGACTCGTTTCACATGACTCGATGGCCGAACGTGTGGACGTGACTATTCGGCTTCACCTGACAGGGACCCTTACCAAGCCGGTGCTGGAACTATCCGCCGATCCGGCCTATTTCGGCCAGCAGGACATCCTTACGCTCCTCGGTCTCAATCTGACGACGGAAGAGCTGGCGCAGCTTCAGCGAGGGCAGGTTCTGGGCGAGGAAGTTCCCGAGAGGGTGCTCGCCTACTTCACCGAGAGGGTGCTGTCGCGGGAGCTGCGCAAGCGTGGGTTCGACATGGCGCGGCTCGAGACCGAGATCTTCGGCGCCGCTGAGGAACGGAGTGCCCGTCTCACCGTCGGCAAGTACGTCTCCGACGATCTATTCGTCAGCTATACCCACGATCTATTCGCTGCCTCCGGGGATGCATTCAAGGTCGAGTACTACCTGGGGGGGCAGAGCTCGCTCGTCGGCGAGCGCGACGAGGAGAAGCGGTACGGTTTAGGAGTGGAGTTCAAGTTCAGGTACTGATTGGATGCTGTGCCCAGGTCCTTCGGCCGGCTTGTGCCGGCACGAGAGTATCGGTTGAAGCAATGGAGTATGTTGAGGTCGCGTTTCCGCTTGCCGTCGATCGTCTCTTCACCTACGCCGTTCCAGATAATCTGAGGGATCGCGTTGGCGTGGGCAGTGCCGTGTTGGCTCCGTTTCGAAACCGGAGGCGAACAGGGTATGTCGTCGCAGAGACGGAGACTCCGCCTCCGAAGGCGCTCAAGGAGATCGAGGGTACAGTGGGCGAGGGGCCGATTCTCGATCCGGAGATCCTGGCATTGAGCAGGTGGATTGCCGACTACTATCTCTGTCCGTGGGGGGAGGTGCTCAGGGCGGCTGCGCCAAAGACTTCATCGCTGGCGAAGAGAGAAGTGTGGGTGAAGCCGGCGGCGGATGCTCCTTCACTCGGGGCGATGGCGGACCAGCTCGTCAGGCGCGCTCCACGTCAGGCTCGTGCGTTGCATCTCCTATGCGAACGTCCGGAGGGGATGCGGCAGACGGAGCTGAGGCGTGCGTCAGGTATCGCGGGCAGTTCCCTGAGGCGGCTGATCGAGTCCGGGGCCGTCACGACGTTTGAGCGGGGGGCACGTGGGACCGCGGCGGAGTCCCGGGTGTCGGATCTCGAGGAGCCTCCGACCCCGACATCCGATCAGGCGGCCGCACTGGAGATCGTGGTGGGCGCACTCCGGGAAGGGAGGCGCGAGACGGTGCTGCTCCATGGTGTCACGGGCAGCGGAAAGACAGAGGTTTATCTCATGGCCATCGCCGAGTCGCTGGCCATGGGCCGCGGGGCGATCGCGCTCGTCCCCGAGATCGCGCTCACGCCGCAGACCGCGTCAAGATTCACGAGGAGGTTCGGCAGCCGGGTGGCCGTCATCCACAGCCGGCTATCGGCGGGAGAACGTGGTGCGGCATGGCGCTCGATCGCCGAGGGCAAATGCGATGTGGTAGTCGGTCCGCGGTCCGCGGTCTTTGCGCCTGTACGGCATCTCGGGCTGGTGGTGATCGACGAAGAGCACGATGCCTCGTACAAGCAGAGTGATGCGAATCCGCGATATCATGCACGGGATGTGGCGCTCGAGCGGTCCCGTCTATCGAGTGCTTCCCTGATTCTGGGGAGCGCAACTCCTTCGCTTGAGAGTTATCTCAGCGCGCAACACGGCGTCTATCGGCTCGCGACACTGCCGAGCAGGATTGGCGGACGGCCGCTCCCGCGCGTTGAGATCGTCGACATGCGGAACGAGCGCGGAGTTCACGCTGGTACGGCCATCGGAGCCCGGCTCCGCGATGCGATCGCCGATAGACTGCTCAAGAAGGAACAAGCGATCATGCTCCTCAATCGCCGCGGGTTCTCGAACTACCTCCAGTGTCGGACCTGCGGCCACGTGATCCGCTGTCAACGATGCAGTGTCTCTCTGACCTATCACCGAACAGGGCCGGCGCTGCGTTGCCACTACTGCGGGCTTTCTGAGCGGCCTCCTGACGAGTGCCCCGAGTGTCATGGCACGTTCGTCGGAGGGCGGGGGACCGGCACGCAGGCTGTCGAGGACGAACTCGGGGAACTCTTCCCGCGGGCACGGGTGTTACGGTTTGATGCCGATACGACACGGCGCAAGGGCGCACATAGGGACCACCTCGAGCGCTTCGGGCGTGGGGAGGCCGATATCCTGCTCGGCACGCAGATGATCGCCAAAGGGCTCGATTTCCCCCGCGTGACGCTCGTCGGGGTGGTATCTGCGGATACCGCCCTCAACCTTCCCGATTTCAGGGCCGCGGAGCGGACATTCCAGCTTCTCGCTCAGGTTGCGGGACGGACAGGGAGGAGCGAGCTGGGAGGAGAGGTGATCATCCAGAGCTACGCGCCGGATCACTATGCCGTCGATGCGGTACGGGGGCACCGGTACGCCGAGTTCGTTCAGCAGGAGCTCAGGGCGCGTCAGGAGTTGGACTACCCGCCCTTCAGCCGCATGGCCCTGCTGAGATTTCGTGCGCCGGATGAGGAGCGCGTGAGCAAGGCGTGCGAGGCTGTCGCCGAGACGTTGGCCGGTATCATCGGTGGACAGGATAGATCCGATATCAGCATTCTGGGTCCCGCCCCGGCCCCTATTGCTCGCTTGCGCGGAGCGCATCGCTGGCACATTATTGTCAAGGGCAAAGACATCGATCATGTCCGTTCTGTCGTGAGAGAGGCTCGCAAGAGGTCCGACGGCTTCAGGGTGCGCGGTGTGAGAGTCGCGATCGATATCGATCCGATCGAGGTCCTCTGATCTGATAGGCTGGTTTCGATCGATTGGCTCGGCCCCGGTCCGGCCACGCACTTTCGCAGGTGTTGGTAAGGCGGTCTGGAGCTGTGGGCGAGCCGCTGCGGCGTATGCGGAGCTTCAGTGCCTGTCGGGCCAGACTGCTGGTCGGTTCCCGCAAAATGCCCACTTAATCAATCGAGGATTTGCTGCTGTTGACGCATCGGTGGAAGGGAGTGTGGGTCGCGGCAGCGGATAGGGGAGTCAGGAGTCAACAGATGGTAACTCTGGAAGATATCAAGAAGAATGAACTGGTGGGCGCCTACCTCAAGCGGGCCGACGAGCAGCTGGGCGTCATCGGGTATACCGAGCACGGACCACGTCATGCCGATCTCGTGGCGCACATCGCCTATAACGTGTTGTCCCGCCTCGAGCGGACGGAACGGGAGGCGCAGCTCGCGGCCATTGCGGGCTACCTCCACGACATCGGGAATGTCGTCAGCCGGGTCGACCACGCCCAGACGGGTGCGATCATCGCCCAGTCGATCCTCGCGGACATGGGCATGTCGCCGGATGAATACACGGGAATCATGGCTGCGATCGGCAATCACCATGAACAGGACGGCAATCCGGTGAGCGACATAGCCGCCGCGCTCATCCTCGCCGACAAGTCTGATGTACACAAGACCCGGGTGAGAAACCCCGAGCTCATAAAATTCGACATACACGACCGCGTCAATTACGCTGCCCAGAACTCATTCTTGAGAGTGGATGGCGAGCGGCGCGCTCTCACTCTGGAGGTGACGATCGACACGGACATATCGCCGGTGATGGAGTACTTCGAGATTTTCCTCTCGCGAATGGTAATCGCCCGCCGGGCTGCAGACTTCCTGGGATGCGCTTTCGAACTCCTCATCAACGGGATCCGCCTCTTCTAGCCGGAACCACACCTTCAAGATATGATCCCCAATCAGCCAATGCGTCACCAGTCCATCAATAATCGCCGGCCGGATTCACGGTGAGACGTCCGGTCAGATGGGGCAGTCGGCTGTACAGGCGCGGCCTCTGCGTGATACATGGCGCAGAAGGAGTTGCCTTATACGGTCTGTGGAGCGTACTCCTTCCTTTCATCAGTCCCTTGGCGGGCGAACCTCCGATGCCTCACGAAGGAGTATGAACGTCAAGTCCGAAATCTTGTGTAAATTGGTTCCGTCTTCTTGGGATGGACCGGGTGATCGGATAGAGTGCGAAGCGAGCTAGGCTCACCCGGCCTGGAGGACCTGCCACAATCCATCCTCGTGGCTGGAGAGACGGCAGCAATGCGAGAGAGCTGCCTGCGCCCGAGCAAAGCACGACATTTCTATTCTGGTGAAAGCCGGACATCTCTATGTGGCCAGGAACCGGACATTTCGGATCTTCATTGACAATTTGTCGTTCGTACCTCGTATTCAAAGAAATTTCGCCCTGACATAGCTATCAGCTCGCAGGTAAAGAGTTTTGGCCGCAAGCGCGAGGTTCTTCTATGCAAAATCCACCCCTCAGTGAGGGATCGAGGCTCTCTTATCGGCACTTGACGTACAGGGAGGATTGTGGTAGGGTATGGTGTGCCGTACAGTCCATGTCACTTGGTGGTAACTCTTGAGGTGGAGGGTAGAGACATGTGCAAGTTGAGTGTAGTGCTTCTGGTGCTGGCAGCGCTCTGCGTGAGAGGAATCCCGGCAGGGGCGATGCCAGCGGCCGAGAGAAGAAGTGAGATCGCCCCATCAGCCGACCCCCGGGGAGCTCTGGATACCCCGTTCCCCAATACTGAGAGGAGGGATCATGATGTGGGCGAGCTCTGGCTCACCATCACAAACTGGGGGTTCTTCGGCACCGAATACGACCTCAATTTCTCCGGATGCACGTTTCCCGCCTACTCCAACACCTGCTATCTCTTCTGGGGCGGCTTGTGGGTGGGGGCGATCAACGAGGAGGGGGATACACTCGTATCGACCGGATGCGAGGGGTGGGCCGGTCCCCACTACGAGTTCTACCCCGGCCCTCTCGACGGGATCGATGACCACAAAGATGTGATCACCGAACGGTCGACCCGTGAGTCCTCGCCCTACTACAGCCCCCTGGCCGTCTCCGAACAGGACTTCATCGCCTTCTACAGCGATACTGCCACGAGCGCTACCTGGCCCGCGTTCATCGGGCCGGACCACGAGCCGCTCGGGATAGAGGTCACGCAGCGGAGCTTTGCCTGGAGTTACTCCCACGCGCGGGATTTCATCATTTTCGACCTCTCGCTGAAGAACGTGGGCGAGGACACATTGCGCGACATCTACGTGGGGTTGTTCCTCGATGCCGACTGCGGCCACTGTGGAGAGTATTGGGACAAGGCCTGGGATGACGTGACCGGATTTCGCCGCTGGCGAGATCCGGGCGATACGCTCTGGCCCGAGGGAACGACGTATTACTCATGGTTCTACCCCGACGGGATCGATGTGGGCGGGACGGCGAAGGTGCAGTCTCCGGCCGATCGCATCGACGTGGCCTGGGCAGCCGATGCAAACGGGTTCTCGGCACCTGACGGCTGGCCCACTCCCGGTGTATTCGGGACTCGACTGATCCAGACACCCAACCCTAATGTGAGGATTGCGTACAACTGGTGGTACTATCCGCCGAACGGATGGGCTCCGCCCGAAGTGTGCGCCCCGACTGACCCGGAAAACCCCGACGATGTCTTGGGCGAGCCGGATACTGATGAGCTGAAGTATATCCTCCTCACCAACGGGTATATCGATCCGGACCAGCTCGATCCTGTGAACGGTCTGTGCGCCGCGCCCGCTGATGCGAGGTATGTTCTCTCGTGCGGACCCGTCTTTCCTCCCTGGAGGGATCCGAACGATCCGACGCAGTGGTATTGTGCCCCCGGGGACTCGATCCCCATCTACCTGGCGTATGTCGCCGGTGAGGCGTTCCACGTCGATGCCGCGATCCCCAACGGTCCGACCGACTATGAGGGGCACTATGACTTCAGCGATCTGGCGGTGAACGCGAGCTGGGCGTATACGGTCTACGACAATCCCGGGCTGGATACCGATCAGGATGGATATCGCGGTGACTACGTCGTCAGTGCGTTCGGGGATACGGCCTGGCTCACCGGAGATCGTGTGCCCGATTTTCTCGCCCCAGGCCCGCCGCCTGCACCATCCGTGACGGTGGTGCCTGGCGATGGCAGGGTGACGATACTGTGGGATGGAGATCTGTCGGAAACGGCGATAGATGCGGTGACAGGTATCAAGGATTTCGAGGGGTACCGGCTGTACCGCTCCTACAGCAGCGCCACTGCGGAGATAGCGGGCTATTCGCGGCTGGCCCAGTATGATCTGCCGCTGCGGGACGGGAGCTGGGTGTGGCACGGGGATACGATCCCTGCGGACAGTCTGAACCTCGGAATGGGCCACGATGATTGGCCTCCGCCGCCGGTGAGTGAAGAGCTGGCATCCGAATATCCGGCCTGCGACTACATGTTCGTCGATGAGCCTGTGCTGAACGGCCTTCCTGGATACTATTCGGTGACCGCATTCGACTTCGGGTTCCGGCGCGGCGGGCAGTGGTTTGCTCCTGTGCAGGTGGAGCCGATCGAGTCGGCTCCCAGCGCATCTCACGTCCGGGCGGTGGCGCATCCCGAGGCCGGTACGGGCGTGGATGATCGCGTCTGGGTAGTGCCCAATCCGTACAAGGATTCGGAGGACTACAATTCGATTCGCTGGGAGAACTGGAATCGAGCCGGGTGGTCAGAGCATTCCAGGCGGCTTGACTTCTGTGGGCTGCCGCCGCGGTGCACGATACGGATCTTCAGCATGGGCGGTGACCTTGTGGACGAGATACGGCATCCGAGCGGGCACCCGGTGGCGACAGAGTCTACCGAGCCGTGGAATATCATATCGCGCGACTTCCAGGCGGTCGTCTCCGGGATCTATATCTTTTCGGTCGAATACGAGAACGGGGACAACCAGCTCGGGAGGTTCGTAGTCATCAAGTAGGGGCGACGCCCGAACGTGACGCCGCAGTCTGCCCCCGGCCTTGCGGAAGCGGCCGACAGCCAATACGATCGCCCTGCCGGGTCTCATAGTGCCGCGACCCGGCAGGGCGTCTGCTGTTTCACTCGGCATCGATGTGCGCCGTCGCTATTTCCCCTGAAACAGACCTATGGCATTGCCGCTCATGTCGGCGAAGATTCCGAACCACCCCATGTTGGGGATTTCGGTCTTCTCCTGCACGATGGTTGCTCCGAGTCCCTTCGCCTTCTCCAGCGCTGCCGTGATCTCCTCGACGAGAACGTAGAAAATGATGTTCTGGGGTGTGTTCGGCCCCGGCTTCTGCAGCCCCCCTCCCGGTTCCTTCTCCGTCTGGAACATGATGTAATCGGAGCCGTACGGCTCCATCTTCCAGCCGAAGAGCGCTGAATAGAACTCCTTTGCCTTGTCCAGGTCAGCAACGGGTATTTCGACGTGACAGATGGTGTGCATGGTACCCTCCCCTGTTTGGAGATATCCCTGGTAGAGGTGTGGCGCTAAGAATTCTGCCACAGGCGGGCTCACCTGTCAACTCCCGATCACTCGGCAGAAGCCGATTCTGAAGATGCCGAGACCAGATTCCGGAGATCGGGGATTCGTCTTAACGGTTGACTCAAGCCTGTCGGCTGTTGTAACATGCGCATCAGGTTCCACGGGCCCGACCGGCACATGAGGCAGACAATCGAAAAAACGGGGAAGTTGCAGATGGCTACTCAGGATGGAGGATGCAGCAGTTCGATTCCCCGAGACGCGGGCGGCGATCGGGGCGGGTGGACCAAGCGGTTCGTGGCCAGGGGGCCACGGTACCGGGAGTGGGCTGCCCTGTACGAGTCTCTTGGCTTCGAGGTGCGCGTCGAATCGTTCGATCGTGGCGATCTGCCGGAGGAATGTGATTCCTGCGGCGAGTCCGAGCAGGGCGATCTGTGGACCATCTACACGAGGCCGAGGGAGTGAGCCCGATCCGGGGTAGCGGAGGTGAGTGGCGAAGCACCGCGGCTCGTCTGCTAATGGCGCGTCGGCGGAACTGGAGGCTCTTCACCCTCGCCGTTTCATTCGGCGTACTCATACTCATCAGCACGGCGCCGGCGCCGGACGGCCTCACTCAGCAGGGACAGAAAGCACTGGCGATCTTCGCCATGTGCATCATCCTCTGGGTAACACACGCTTTCCCGCTGGCCGTTACGAGCTTCCTCGCTATCGCGCTCCTCCCGATCATGAAGGTGATGGATCCCGGCGAGGCATTCGCGCTGTTCGGTAACGAGGCCGTCTTCTTCATCATGGGGGCCTTCATCCTCGCAGCCGCCCTGCTCAAGTCCGGCCTCAGCACACGAATTGCCCTCATCTTCCTCTCGCGGTTCGGAGGGAATCCGGAGCACCTGCTCCTGGGAGTGCTCGCCTCCAGCGCCTTTCTCGCCTTCTGGATGCCGGCCCATGCGGTTGCCGCCCTCATGTTTCCGATAATTTTACAAATCGCGAGAAGCCTCGGACTCGAACCGGGTCGTTCGAGCTATGGCAAGGCGCTCTTTTTCTCGCTGGCGTGGGGATCGATCATCGGCGGTGTGGCCACGCTGCTCGGCGGCGCCCGTAATCCGCTCGCGATCGGAATTCTCTGGCAGCACCACCACCTCCGGCTGGGTTTCGGGGAATGGATGGTGGCGGCTGTCCCGATAACGGTGGTGATGCTCTGCTGTGCCTACGGCGTAATCCGGTTCTTCTTCCGCATCGATGTCGCGGACATCAGCCGCGCGCGGGATGCGCTTCGCGCCGCCATCGATGACTTGGGGAAAGTCTCGTGGCCGGAGCGCTGGGTTGGCGTAGTCGTGGGGGGGACCATATGCTGCTGGATAGGCCTCTCACACACTGTCGGTCTGGCCAATATCGCTGTACTCGGAGCTGTCTCTCTCTTTGTCCTGAATCTTGTTCGCTGGAACGACATCGAGGACTACGTCAACTGGGGAGTCATCCTGATGTACGGGGGAGCCATCGCGGTGGCGACTGCGCTCACTGAAACGGGTGCTGCGCAGTGGCTGGTCGTCTCCCTTCTCACTCGCTACGAACTGACGCCGTTCATGCTCGTGGTGGCCATATCGCTGGTCGCGAAGGTATTGACGGAGGGGATATCGAACGCTGCCGCGGTCGCCGTGCTGCTCCCGATCGGGTTCAGCTTGGGGGAGGTCTATGGAGTCCATCCTGTGTTGATGGTTTATGCAGTGGCGATTCCGTCAGGTCTGGCCTTCAGCCTTCCTATGGGTACTCCTCCGAATGCAATCTGTTATTCATCCGGGTACTACGGGTTGAGAGAGGCGCTGAAGGCCGGATTCGTGCTGAACGTCGCCTCGTGGATAGCATTTCTCCTCATGGTGAAACTCTATTGGCCGCTCATCGGGGTCCGCCTGTGAGGAGACGATGTGAGAGAGGGGATGGATCGGGAGAGGATGTTGTACCACCTCGTACAGGGGTCGTGCCGCTGGCGAGGCAGCGGGGCCCGGGGAATCGAGCAGCGCAGATGCAGGGGTGAGGCGCAGCGGCGTTCTAGAAGAGGAGCAGGCTGATGACGATCTTGCTCGCCTTGTCAACGACTCGAGAATCGAAGCACGGGGTGGAGTACGCCCTTTCGCGAGCGGCAGAGGCGGATGCTGAACTGGTGAGTCTCTTCGTGGTGGATCGAAACATCGCGGCGTCTCTCTTCGGGCAGCTTATGGATGCGGGGTTCGTGGGGGAAAAGGTCGGACGGGATCTCGAGGGGACGATCTTGAAGGACTATGCCGCACGGGGCCGCCGAAGGCTGGAGGCGATCGCCTCGGCGGCAGGCGAGCGAGGCATTCGCCTCAGGACTGAACTGGTCGAGGGGAATTTCGCTGAGGAGACCCTCCGCACGATGGAAGAAGTGGGGGCGGACCTTATAATTCTCATGCGCGCCGAGCGCTCGCAGCTCTCACGTCTTCTGTTCGGATCGGCGGTGAATCAGGTCAGGGAGCTCGCCATCTGTCCTGTGGAGATAGTAGAGGAGAGCTGAGAAGACCGGGCTCAGGTGGTGTCTCTCCGCTGGTCGATGAGATAGTTGCTGCCCCGCATCTGCTTCAGGCGGTGTTTGATCTCTGTCAGGATCTCTGCTACCTGGAGGTGGCTGGTGAAGTTGCGATGAACGTTTGTCGTCACGGAGAGAGAGATCGTCATAATGGGGAATTTCACGCCTTTGCCCGTTCTGTCTTCTGATAGGATGTATCCTCTCTCGCGATCCCCCTCTTTGTAGTGTACCCCTATCGCACCGTCGAACCTCTTGATGATCTTCTGACACACGTCCTCGATCGATCCGGGGTCGGCGATTATCATGAAATCGTCGCCACCAACGTGTCCGATGAACGCATCCTCGTCGCCCGAGTGGATCACGAGGTTCTTCAGAATCCGCGCGACAAGCTGGATGACCTCGTCTCCTGCGGCGTATCCATAAACGTCATTGTAGCCTTTGAAGTTGTCGAGATCGACGTAACAGATCGCGAATGTCCTTTTTGCCAGGATCCGGTTCTTGATCTCCTCTTCGATGGCCAGGTTGCCGGGCAGCTTCGTGAGGGGATTGGCGCCGATGTGCTGTCTCGCCTCACGCAGCCTTGCCTTCACTCTCCATTTCAGCTCCTCCGGATCGAAGAACTTCGAGATGTAGTCTTCAGCGCCGAGTTCGAGGCCGCGGATGGTATCCTCAGTGCTGTCTCGGCCGCTGATGAAGATGATCGGGATATTCGATCGGAATGGATTCTGCTTGAGTTTGCGGCAGAGTTCCAGGCCGTCCAGTTTCGGCATGTTGACGTCGAGAAGGATGAGATCTGGTTCATCGATGAGCACGCGGTTGAATGCATCATTGCCGTCCTTGGCCTCTGAGACCGCGTATTCCCATGATTCTAAGATGTCCCGCAGCGAGGTGCGGACTAGCGGGTCATCGTCGACGATGAGGATTTTCTCCTTGATCGGCACGGATGGGATGTCCTCTCATGAAGTAATCCGACTGCCTGGACTCTATCCTTGTTGCAGCAGGACAGTCCGGAAGAACCCCGCTCGCCGATAGTCAAGCATACCAGGAAAATCACTCTTCGTGATATTATGTAGTTCGAGCGGTGAAAACGCAATACCTTTTCGAACATTTCCTGCCCTACGTGGGCCGCGGTGACAGGTCAGGGTGTGAGACCGGCCCGCGCGGATGAGCCAGGACTATTTTCGCTTGGTGGCCGGCCATTCGGCGCGAGCGTCCGGCCATGCGGACGAGTCGCAGCCGGGATCTCTGCGGCCAGGGCTCGAGTAGCTCGTTTTTCGATCCCGTTGAACCTCCACAGCCAAGAGGGAAGGGCGGCCATGATCAAGGCGGTCTTCTTCGATTTCGGCGCCACTCTTATGGATGGTGAGAGCGATCGTACGGCACATCGAGAACTCATGCGGGAAGTGGCGGAGTCGCTTGGGCTCTCCATCAGTGCTGACGAATTGCTCGTTCTCTTCGAGGGGGTGATCTTTCCTCGGGCCTCGATCCGGCCCCGGCGGTGGGTCACGACACGGCAGCTCGTGGAGGAGACGTTACCCGCGCTTCTCGGCGAGCGGTTCGGGGCCGATCTGGAGACCTGGGATTGGGATTGGTTCTGGAAGACCTATTTCGACACGCACCGCGAGCATGCGTCTCTGTTTCCTGCCGCCCGACGCACACTCGATTGGGTGAAGGCTCGGGACGTCCACCTCGGACTCATCTCTGACATCGACGACGACTATCTCTACTTCCAGATGGACACCTTCGGGATCACCGGACTATTCGATTCGATCACAACGTCGGAGGCAGTGGGGGTGGGTAAGCCGAACCCGAAGATCTTTCTCGCCGCGCTGGAGCAGGCGGGATGCAGCGGGGGCGAAGCAGTCTACGTGGGGGATTCCAGGGAAAAAGACATGATGGGAGCGAAGGCAGTGGGGATGATGACGATCTGGCTGGGAAGCGGCGAATGCCCTGAAGCCGACCACCAGATCGACGACATCGGATCAGTGCCCTCGATCCTCGAACCTGAACTCTAGCCCCCGGGGACGTTGGTAGGTTCAGAAGGTTACTGCGACGATCCCCCGGGGACGTTGGTAGGTTCAGAAGGTTACTGTGAACGACCCCCAGAGGACATTGGTAGGTTCAGAAGGTTACTGGGGGCGACCCCCAGAGGACATTGGTAGGTTCTGAAAGTTACTGCGTTCGCAGCCCCCGACTGCGGGTCTCGTTCTCGGGGACGTACCTGGGAAATGAAGGTTATTACGTTTCGTTCGCCGGGACGTACCCGGCAAACAGGAAATGAAGGTTAATGTCCTGTTTCTGGCAGCGGTACGGAAAGCGGAAACGAGGAGAGAAGGCGTGGGGGCCCAGCCACAAAGGTGAATAACCCTCAAAACCCAGGTACGTCCCCGGAGGCGTGAATAACCTTGAAAACGCAGGTACGTCCCCGAAGGTTGAGGACGTGACAGGAGCGAAGGCAGTGGGGATGATAACGATCTGGCTGGGAAGCGGTGAATGCCCTGAAGCCGACTTCCGGATTGGCGGCATCGTATCAGTGCCTTCGATCCTCGAAAGCAGACTCTAACAGGCTTCTCATATCACATGGATCTCAAACGAGGACTCGTCGGCGATGACTCCCGGGTAGATACCCACTCTCCCGATGATCGCATACGTTCCCTCTTGCGTCGCTAGCGGGATGTTGATCTCACAGTCGTAGGCGATGATCTCGCCCGACTCGAGCCCTCCGTGGATCGGGTTGTTGGGTACGTTGATGAGCCCGGCCGGGATCAGGCGCTCGGGGCCGCCCGAAGGTCTCACCATCAGCCAGAAGTCGCCGGTGACAGGCGACGCATGGAAGTTCGCAACCGTGATCGTGCAGCGAATGGTGTCGCCGGGAGGCAGGAGCGTCGGCCCGGTCGGGACGAGCTCCACGCAGACGCCAATCCGGCGTTCCCCGCGCGAGGCATAGATGTCGTAACCTCCCCAGCGGCGATAGTCCTGCCAGACGACATGTGGGGCATCCGGAGAGATGAGGGCGACGATTGGATTGTAGGCGGCGGAACCGGTCGTATCGTCGTCCACCCGTGAGTCGGGGACGGTCCAGCTGAGTCCGCCATCGGTCGAGGAAGAGAGATAGATATCCCAGTCGCCGTTTCTGTAGTCCATCCACGAGGCGCATGCGACTCCGTCCCGAGAGTAGAAGAGGCTGGGATATGTGCCGACGCCCTGCTCGGCGTCGTTCGCCTGGCTGCTCGGCCCGAAGCTGAGTCCCCCGTCCGTAGAGGCGCTTACCCGCACCTCAGTCGGCCCTGCAAAATCATCGTTGTACCAGGCGATCAAGATTCTCCCCGTCTCATCTACCCCGATGACGCGCGATGCAACCTGCTGATAGTAGGCGCTGATATCATTCACTCTGACATTCGGTGTCCAGGAATCTCCCGCATCCGTGGAGCGAGCGAAGTAGACCTCGGGAAAACGCGACGGACCGGGCTCCCGCCAGTCGTTCCAGGTGCAGTACAGGTCGTCGAGATCGTCCGGACTGGCCCACAGGCATGACTCTCCCGCCACCGGATTGTTCCCGGTTTCGTCGCTAACGCGCACGTTCTCCGACCAGGTCGCACCGCCGTCCGTGGAGCGGGCGAAGTAGACTTGATGATAGACCCCTTCCCGCCAGTCGGTCCAGGAGACGTAGACCCGCTCCTGTCCATTGGCGGCGATTGAAGCACGCATGTAGTCGGAGGGGCTGGTGCTCGAGCCTGCCGTGTTGACCTTTACGTCCGGCGTCCACACCCACTCGTCCCCCTGGAGGATGCGGCGCGAGGAGTAGACATCCCAGACGCCGAGCCGATCGTCCTCCCACGCTGCATAGACATTTCCGTCTGCGTCGACGGCGACCGAAGGGAAGCGCGAGTATGTTCCGGTCGTTCGGTCATCGACCAACTCGCTGGCAGACCAGGTCAATCCGCCATCTGTCGATTGAGAGAAGTAGATATGGTGCTGGCCGGTTCGGTCGTCCATCCAGACGACGTTGAGCCAGCCTTCCGGGCCGATCGCAAGCTCCGGCCAGAGATGTGTGCCGGCCGGTATGTCGTTGACGCGGACGTCGGGAGAGAAGACCCACCAGGAGAGTTCATCGATCGCCAGGATGGGATCGAACCCAGCCGGATCTCCCTCGATAGTTGTCCGGGCGCCAACGCAATCTGCTTCCCTCGATCCCTCTGCCATCTCGAGCCTCACGGTACCTGTGGCGAGGTCATAGGCCGGCGTGATGTCGACGGCCGAGCCCGTGGCAAAGAGCAGCCATCCGATCATTCCACACTGCACCCACAACATGATACTCCTCCTCCCAACTGGTTCAGTGCGCTTACCTTCCCTCTGTGCAACGATGATACACCAACGAGAGGGGCTCTGTCAATGCCCCCTTACAGGGACGTTGGTAGGGATTGAAGGTTGTCTCGTGCATCGCGTTCAGGGACGCTGGTGGGAGCGGTGACGGTCTAGGCTGGTGCCAGCAGGTACAGGAGGCACCATTGAGCGTTATTCTGACCAGCACGTGAATGGCGACGTTGGTTGCCATTGAAGGTCGTGTGGACGCTCGTTCGCCTGGAGATATCGGCACGATGGGGTGGAAGAGAACAGGGGATCGAGGACGAACCTATTCGCGGCTGCGAAAGGCATCGTCCCCGATTCTGCGGGATAGCCTCGGTATTCCCTTGACCTACTCCACAGCACAGAACTAGAATATGGATCGGGTTCGAGACGCAGGTTCGGAATCATGAAGGACGAAGGTCAGGGTTGCGCTTCTGCGTCTGAACAGCCGGGTGTTTCAACGGAGAGGCATTGGATGCGGGAGAACCTCTGGCGATCCTTGTTCGTGGCGCTCCTTTGTGTACCTGCCGCGTGGCGCTCAGTGACCTGGGCCGAAGTGGTGAGGTCCTCGGTCGTCGAAGAGCTGCTCGGGCAGGCCGCTGAGGCTGAGACAGAGGAGGGTCAGGACGAGCTCGCGGCCGGTCTGACTGAGTTCGGTATGGAGGCGCTCCCCGTTCTCATCGAGCACCTCTCGCTGTACCAGAACCGGCAACAGATTGTTCTCGAAAAGGGGATCGTCGGACTGGGGGAGGAGGCAGTCGCGCCGCTCATCGAGGCGATCGCAGGCAACTACTGGATCATCCAGCGCGGCATCGAGACCACGCTCGTGCGGTACGGCGAGCGGGCGGTGCCGCGCCTGCTCATCGCCCTGGCCCGGTCCGAGGACTCTACGACGAGGAGCATCGCCGCCAGGGCGCTCGGCTCGATCGGCGATGAGCGCGCGACCGAAGCACTCATACGGACGTCCATCCGCGACCGCCGGTGGTCGGCGCGTCGCTCAGCCGCGGAGGCGCTCGGCTCGATCGGCGGCCGCAGGGCAACGCGTGCGCTGATCGAGGCACTTGGCGACAGGGATCCGGAGGTGCGGCGTGCGGCAGTCCAGGGGCTGGGGCGCATCGCTATCGAGCTCGGGTCCGACACCCTGGCTGCGCCTTACGAGATTGTCAGTCGCAGAGCCGTGCTCGAGCAGGCTGTGATTCCGCTTGTTCACAGGCTGGAGGATGAGAGCTACGGGGTGCGGACCTCCGCCGCAAAGGCGCTTGGCGAGATGGGGGGTGCGGCTGTCGGGCCGCTTTCCGAGGTGGCCAGGGGTGACGACCTGGCTGCTGCCGGGCTGGCGATCATGGCGCTCGGGGAGATAGGAGATGGGCGGGCCACCGATCTGCTCGTCGAGATGCTCGGGAGGAGGGAGTGGGCGCTGCGTGCCTGGGCAGCCGATGCCCTGGGCTCAATGGGCGGGAAGGATCTCGGCGGCGCGCTTCGCGCCGCTCATGTGGATGAGACTCATCCCCTTGTCCGCTCGCGTATCGAGCGTGCGCTCGAGACGATTGACCAGCAGGGAGAGTGAAGGGTCGGGTCACCTCGACGACTGTGTGTCAGCGGGCTCCGGCAGAGTTGGAGCTCGTTACTCGATCACAACCGCAGTTCCGTAGGCGAGGAGCTCAGCTGCCCCCTGCATCATGCTCGCGGTCGTGAAGCGGAGCCCCACCACGGCATTCGCCCCGAGCGACTTGGCCTCGTCGACGAGACGGTCGATGGCCTGCTCCCGTGACTCGGCGATCATCTTCGTATAATCCGTAATCTCACCGCCTACGAGACCCCTGAGGACGGCAAGCAGGTCCTTGCCGACGTGCCTGGCACGAATGGTGTTTCCTCTAACCAGCCCCAGGGTCTTGACTATCTTCCTGCCGGGCACTTCATCCGAAGTCACAAGGATCATCGAATCACCCCCCTGTACTTGTCCTTCCGCCATATGAAGATCCGCTCGCGCGCGACCGAGACGAACAGGACGACAACTCCTATGAGCAATGCGACGACGGCGACTTTGAGCAGGAGACTGACCTGTGGGTCGCGAACGAACTGGTCCACGAATCTGAAGGCGGCGTAGATGAGGACGAGGATCGTTCCTATGGAAGTGAGTATCCAGGCTACTCCCCGTTCCAGACGGTTGTACACATTCGCCCAGTAGCGCTCCCACACTTCGTCTTCTGGTTCTACGAATTTCATCTGATCCGTCACCCCCTTCAGCTTCCTGAACTCCTCCAGCTCGCGGGCACAGGCCGGACATTCCCTGATATGGTCTTCGAGCCGCACACGTTCGTCGGGTCCGATCTCACCATCGAGAAGGCTCATTATGAGCAGCTTGTAGTCGTCGCAGGGCATGGGCTCTTCTCACTGAACTAAAGACGAGCGGTCAGCTTCTCCTTCAACGCCGCACGGGCGCGATAGAGGCGCGACTTGACAGTTCCCATAGGACAGCCGAGCAGCGCGGCGATCTCCTCGTACTGGAGGTTCTCGAAGTGGCTCAGTACGATGATCTCGCGATGCTCGGGATCGAGCTCCATGATGGCCCGCCACACTTCCTTGCTGAACTCCTCTCGCTCCAGTGAGGATTCGGGGGTCTGGCCATCAGGATCCCGCCATTCAAGGACTTCCTCTGACACGTCGACGAACGTCCGGCGGTGGCGCTTCCTCTTACGGAGGAACGTGAGTACGTGATTGCGCAGAATTGTATAGAACCAGGCGTAGAAGGTGAACCGTTCGTCGTACCGACTCAGTGCACGGTAGCACTTGACAAATGCCTCCTGTGAGAGATCGAGTGCATCCTCGTGATTGCCAACCAGGCCGAGGGCCATGAAGTAGGCACGCCGCATATACCTCTTCACGAGGAGCTCGAATGCCTTCTCATCCCCCTGCTTGGCCTTTATGACGAGTTCTCGATCTTCCTCATGCGACGACTGCATCGGAGAGCGGCTCCCACATCAGTATACTATCTCGCAGAAGGAATGTTCCCGCGGCCGGCATTCGGGTGCGGGGGGGATCGGCGGCGCGGCTATCTCTAGACGTTATCAGGACGTGCGCTCCAGCTCTGAGATGAGGAATGCCTCCAGCCCCTCGCAGACGGCGCGGGCGCAGCGCTGCTGGAACTCGGCGGTACGGAGCAGCGCCTCTTGCTCCGGTACGATCATGAACGCCGGTTCGACGAGGACGGCGATCATGTCGGCTGGGCGACACATCGCCAGGTTGGCCCGGTACAGGCCGAAGTCCGGAAGGCCGAGCATCCCGGCGAAGCGCCCGTGGATCGAGCGCGCGAGCGCCAGGCTGTGCGGATGCCAGTAGTAGGTGCTGAAGCCGTTGTGGCGCTCGGGATCGACCCCTGGCGGCACGCTGTTGTTGTGAATGCTGACGAGGATCTCCGCACCGGCTTCCCGCGCGATCTCTGGTCTGCGGGTGAGGGGCACGGCCTCGTCTCCCGTGCGGATCATCGTCGTGGACGCCCCCCGCTCACGGCACATCTGATCGAGCGATCGAGCGATCGCCAGATTCACGTCCTTCTCTAGCGTGCCGAGCGGGCCGACGGCACCCGGTTCGGGTGAATGACCTGCATCGATGGCGAGCTTTCTTCCCAGAAGCGGACGCGCTGCGTCTATGGGGGGCGCAGCCCTCAGGTGGAGGATGAAACCCGGGTCCTCGTACGCGGCGCGATATCCCCAGATGGCCTCCTCGAGGAAGAGTTCGACCTCCAGCGTCTGAGGATCGACCTGCTGCCATATGATCTCCCCGACGAGATGTTCTTCTGGTCCGTACCTCGCCCAGTCGAGATGAGCCACCGCCCGGGAGATGGTGAGGTGGAGAATTCGTCGGTCGGTGCGCTCGGCGACCAGAACAGCATAGGGGCGGTCCATCGGGATCGCCACGGCAGCCCCCTCGGGTGTTGACGTTGTCCTGATGGCGGCGATTTGATTCATTACTGCCGGCGTGCCGGCCGGGAGTGCCGTGAGCGAACGCTCGTCGACCCACCCCTGGCATGTTCCGGAGAGTGCGACACGACACTCGTTGCCAACCTTTCCAGTGATTTCGACGATGACTCCCGACGGGAGGATCGCCCCATAGCCCATGCCGGGCCCGGTGCGGACGACCGTCTGAGGGCTCTGCGTCTCCGCCAGTTCGGGGATGGGGGGAGAGGTGACGGTCAGTCGGCCCCGCGCCTCGGCCTCGGCGCGGGAACCCTTCTCGCCCCTCAGGGAGACGGTAATCCGGCCGTCTCGTACTCGATCATCCGGTCCTATGATGTAGGTTCCCACATACAACCCGGGTTCCCCTTCAGCGAACGGAGAGAGATCTGCCCCGAAGACAAACGGGGGCGGCGAGTCAGCTGGTCGGGGAAGACCTTGTGGCATCTCGGCCATCGGGGCGCCGTCGACAAGTTGCTCAATAGTGAAGTGTGCCCCGGCACCCGGCGTGCCGCGGCACGTGACCGTGAGCCTATCCCCTGGGCGAAGCGCGCGGTCGGTCGATGGCTGCACGCTCCCTTCGTCGAGCCAGCACTCTTCCGAGGGACCGGGCTCCCGCTTTCCTGCAACCTGAACCGTGACGGTCTGCTCGAGGCGCCTTCCCGAGAGGGTCGCCGTGCAGGAGATCGCGAATCGGCCGGGTTCGATCGGGATTGAGACGATGAACCCGCCATCTTGATGCACGCGGGCGGGGAGGCCGTTGACGACGACGTTTGCGCCCGGCGGGGCGGACCCGATCACGAATGTCGAGGGCACGCAGGGGAGGTGATCGCCCTCGCCCGGGAAGACAATTGATAGTTCGGTAGCGTGTTCCGTCTTCATTCTCATTGTCTCAATCTGCGATTGGAATCTGCATGAAAAAGCGATCGATATCGTCTCTCGACTCAGTCACCGGGCACGGGGGGAGCGAGTTGAGAAAGTACCTGCCATACGACATCGTCTTCACGCGAGGATCGAGGATGGCGATGACCCCTCTGTCCTCCATCGTCCTGATGAGCCTTCCCACGCCCTGGCGGAGCATCATAATTGCTCCCGGCAACAGATAGCTGCTGAACGGGTCGAAGCCGGCGTCTGCGAGCGCCTCCATCCTCGCCTCGGTGACAGGATCAGTCGGTACATCGAACGGCAGCTTGACGATGATAACGCACTGGAGCGCCTCCCCGGGTACGTCCACTCCCTGCCAGAATGAGTGGACGCCGAACAGGGTGGAGTGCAGATCCTGGCGGAAGCGGTCGAGCAGCTGCTCGCGGGGAAGCTCTCCCTGCTGGAGGAGTGTATGTTTCGACCCCAGTGAATTGACAAGCCCGCTGACACGGCGCATCATCTCATAGCTCGTGAACAGCACGAAGGCTCGTCCCCTGCTCGCGTCGAGCAAGAGTTTCGTCTCCAGAGCAACGGAGTCGACGAAGGCGTTCGGTTCTCTCCGCGGGTCCGGGGCGCACGGAGGAAGATAGAGGAGGACGTTGTTCTCTGTGTCGAATGGTGATGGGAGGAGGAGTTCATCGGCATCGTCGAAACCGAGACGATACCTGAGATAATCGAAGCGGGAATCTACCGTCAGAGTGGCTGACGTCATGGCCACGGGGTGGATAGGTTCGAAGACCTCGCGGCGGAGGTGGCTGGCAACTTCGACCGGAGCGGCATGCAGGGCGACCTCCTGGTCATCTCTCCCCTCGCCGATCGAGATCCAGTGGACGTGCCCCTCGAGATGAAGTTCGAGGAACGATGCGATAGAGACTGCCGCTGCGTTCGCTCTCGCGGCAAGGCCCTCGACCTCGATCCGCTCCATCTCGTCCTCAATCGATAACGATGCCTCGGTGAGTGCGCTCGCGAGTTTGGTCAGGGGCTCCTGGAGCCCGCCACCCAACGCTCCCGTCTCTCGGATGCGGACCGCTGAAGGCCCTTCGCCCCACGTCATGAGTATTTCCCCGAAAAACCGATGTGATGCAGCCCGGGCCTCACGTACGCGGGCTCTGATCTGCCGCACAGCCTCGGGCTCGAACAGGTCCGGCAGCCCGACGATGCCCGAGCGGGTGCGCGGATTGTGGACCGAGTTGAGAAGATGTTCGATCTGCCGGTTCGAGAGATGGTAGCCGAAATGATCGCTGGCAACGTCTTCGAGATTGTGTGCCTCATCGAAGACGACAGCGTTGAAGGGAGGGAGGACATTCCCGCCCGATGCAAGATTGGCGAAGAAGAGGTGGTGGTTGACGACTAAGATATGGGCATCTTCCTGCTCCTGCCGCGCGTGGCGGTAGTAGCAGTTGTGAGCCTCGGGGCAGCGGTACCCGAGGCAGGCGTCCGGCGACCGCGATATCTCGTTCCATATCCGGTTCTCTTCGGCGAGCGCGAGTTCGGAGCGCAATCCCCTCCGGGTTCGCGCCTCCCACTCGACGATCGCCGAGATCAGGTCGCTCGAGGCCGGAATCGCCTTGCTGCCCCGATGCAGGAACTGGCGGAATCGCCTCGTACACAGGTAATTCGCCGCTCCCAGGCAGAGCGCATAACGGATGGGGATATCGAGACGATCTACCAGTTGCGGTAGGTCTTTGTCGATGAGTTGACTCTGAAGGGCCTTTGTGAAGGTAGAGACGATGGCTCGACGATCTCCGTCGAGGACCCAGTCCGCCAGAGGTACGAGATAGGCAAGCGTCTTTCCGGTCCCTGTGCCCGCCTCGACGAGCAAGTGGCCTTCGGTCGCGAGGGTTCGCTCGATGCGCTTGGCCATCGCCACCTGCTCGCGCCGGAACTCGAAGTGTGGTAGACGCGCCGCCAGCTTACCATGCGGGCCGAAGAAGTGCTCGATGTTCATCTCTTCGTTTAGGGTCATCCGACGAGGAACCTGAGCTTCTGTCGCCGGAGTCTCTCCGATCACCGAACTGGGGTGAGTTCTCATGCGGGAGTGTCATTGAGAACGAGTTGGAAATCGATCTCGGGCGGCGAGAGGAACGTCGCCAGGACGGAGCAGTACTTAGTCCGGGAGAGATCGAATGCCTGGCGTAGTGCCGGGGATGGGATGTCTCCTCGCACATCGATCGACACCAGGATCTGCTCCATGCGCTTCGGATAGTCCTCGGCGTGTCTGCTCGTCGCCGTTATTGAGAGCTTCTCGAGCGTGAGTCGCTTCTTCGTGAGGATACTCACTATGTCCCAGGCCATGCACCCTGCCAGGGCCACGAGCGGCAGAACGCCCGGTTTGATCCCAAACGCCTCACCTCCTCCCGGAGGCGGTCCTCCCAGGGCGAGGGTGTGGCCTGACTCGTCCCTGGCCAGAAAGGCGAGGTCCTTGACCCAATCGAGCGTTATCGTGGGCACAGACAGCGACCCTCCCTGCCGTCTTGTGGAACAGTAGTTGCTACTCAGAATCTCCCGATCGGCGTGATATCGTGACTTTCTCCATGTAGACGGGCTCGATGGGTTTGTCCCGAGGTCCGGTTTCGACCTTTCCGATCGCCTGTACTACGTCGAGTCCCTCGATCGCCTGGCCAAAGACGGTGTACTTGCCGTCGAGGCCGGGCTGAGGCGCGAGGCAGATATAGAACTGGCAACTCGCACTATTGGGATCCGGCCCCCTCGCCATGGCGAGCGTGCCGGTCACGTGCTTGCGTTCGCTGAACTCGGCGGGGATCGTGTACCCTGCGTTCCCCCTGCCGTCGCCTCTCGGGTCGCCGCCCTGGATCATGAACCCTGAAATGACGCGATGGAAGGTGAGGCCGTCATAGAACCCCTTGTTGGCGAGCTTGATGAAGTTCTCGACGTGAAGGGGAGCCACGTCAGGATAGAACTCGAGGACGATTGTGCCGAGGGTGGTCTCGATAGTCGCGATCTCATCTCCCGTCAGCGTCACCTCTTCCTCTTCGCTTGCTTCTTCTTCCGCTTCCGCCGCTGCCTCTTTCTCGGCGGCTTCCTGAGCCTGATCCGCCCGCTCAGCTTCGCCTTCCGCTTGAGATTCGCTCTCTTCGCCAGACGTGCCACAGCCTGTCACAGCCAGGGCCAGCGTCATGATCAGCGGTAGTGTGAATAGGAATCGGAGTAGAGTTGTCCACATCGCCTCACCCTCCCTGGTAGATGTCGATCCCTTGCTGGCGGATGCTCCTCGCAGCGTTCTACTACTCGGATATCGATCGCGCTGGGTATGGTGTGCCCGCAGGGTCTTATGGTCCTCGCCGCACTGTCAGCAGATACGAACCCGGAATGCAGATCGGCGGCCCGGGATCCGAATGTGGGCTTCCGGTCCGGAACGGAGATCCGGGGCTCGAGATGCAGGCCTCCGGATGCGGCACCTGCCGGCGGGCTGGCCTCAGTCGGGCTACGTCTCACATGTGCGGGCGGCCATCGCTCGCGCGATCGCCGTATCGATCTTCTTCATATCGAACGGCTTGTACAGAACAGCCCGGAGTCCCTCTTTGCTCGATTTCACCAGAGCATGAGTCGGGTCGTACCCGTAGGCGGTCATGAGGATCACTTCTGTTTCCGGCGTACATTCCTTGATTTCACTGAAGACCTCATAGCCGTTCTTCTTGGGCATCTTGATGTCGCTGAGGACCAGGTCGTAGCGGGTTGCCTTCGCCTTGTCTATCGTCTCCTGGCCGTCGGATGCGGTGTCGACCTGATGTCCCTTGGAGCTCAGGTATTGGGAGAGAAACCTCCGTACGTACAGCCGATCGTCTGCCACGAGGATCCGATAGCGTTCTCTCTCATCTGTCACGCAGGTCTCGTCGATGTCGACCATGGTGATCTTGTCGAGGTACGGTTTCGTCTTCAGCGTGCCCGTCTCGGCCATGAGCTGGAGCCGCTCCGTAATCTCGCCGATCCTCAGCGCCTCCTCATTGATGGCGGCCAGTTGCTCGACCCTCTCCTCCCTCTCCTCCTTCAGGCCATGATCTTCGTACATCTTCACCACATCTTCTCGATCCAGTGAGAAGAGGGAGAGTTGTCCCGCGCTGATGATCCCCTCGAGGAAGTTGTTGATCTCGTGGCTCAGAGTCGTGGCGACATTGGCGAGCGTGGCGAGCTTCTCCGCGCGGATCAGCTCCTTCTCCAGCTTCTTGATCTCTCTCAGATCCTTGGAGATTCCCTCAGTCCCGCTCTCGTTGCCTTCGTCATCGTAGAGCATGGTGACGGAGAGACTGATCGGGATGCGCTCGCCGCTCTTGCTCACCGCGAGCGCTTCGTAGTTGCGCAGCCTGCCGACCCCCCCGCACTCGGGACCCCTGAGCTTCCTCATCACATTCCGCGCCTCCTCTTCACTCGCGTAGAAGATAGAGGCAGGCTTTCCCAGTACCTCTTCCTCTTTGTACCCGAATACCTCCTCCGCACCTTTGTTAATGAGCGTGATCCTCCCCTCGGCGTCCGTCGCGACGATGATGTCGACGCAGCTCCGAATGAGCGTTTCGAGATAGCGCTTCGTCTGTTTCAGCTCGTCATGGAGTTTCGACCGTTCCACGATCCGTCCGGCCATACTCGCAAAGAGCTCGATGATCTGGAGGGACTCGGCGGTAGGGCGTCGGCCATCGAAGGGGTCATCCACCGAGAGTGTTCCGATGATCTTCCCGTCGCTGCTCGTGAGGGGGACGAAGAGGAGGTCATTCGGGTCCCAATCGATGAAATCCTTCTCTGTCATATGGCTCTCGACGGCGTCCTCGGATATCTCCTGCGCGAGTTCGGTCGTGTGAGAGATGTAGTAGGACTGGCTGATGCGATATTCGGGGCGAAACGTCCTGGCGCGCTGCTCAGGAGACATGGGTGGCCGGCTCTGATGACTTCGTACGTCCTCTTTCGTGAGGCCAGCATATCCGACCTTGACGACACGCCATTCCTCGTCGAAGAGCGAAATGATCGCCCGCCGGTAGGTCTGCGAATCGACGACCGCGTGAGCGATCAGATTGAGCTGCTCCTCGAGGTCGGTCGCCCGCTGGAGCTCTGTACTCACCCGGAAGAGCGTGAGGAGCTGCTGGGTCATGTGCTCTGGATCGGGCACGTGCTCCCCTCTGCGCGCTGCCGGCGTCTTAGCCCTGGCCTTGGCGTCTGCCCGGCGGGGCTTCTCCGTCCTGGGTTTTCTGCCCTTCGCTGGCATCGGTACCACGCGTCCCATGGTGATCACAATCGAAGCGAAATGGTCGGCCTCCCGGCCGATGGCTATCCACCAGCTGCCTGCTTTCGCCGCTCCTCCGTGCAAAGGCCTCCCGATGCGTATTGCTGGAGAATTGTTCGATTATAAATATGGCCCATTTTCGTTGTCAACAGCAAATCGTATCGAGGCATTT